>Ga0210394_10001368_pt1 | contig 39748 bp, 36 predicted proteins | sample IncBWC12MmetaG_FD_160121 | JGI IMG/M metagenome (GOLD analysis project Ga0210394, IMG submission 160121) | Forest soil microbial communities from Barre Woods Harvard Forest LTER site, Petersham, Massachusetts, United States - Inc-BW-C-12-M | ecosystem: Environmental > Terrestrial > Soil >... | reverse complement strand
TGCCAGCGGGATTTCCCAATTCTCCCCCGAAGTGGATCGCAGCTTTCCTCGCCATCGCCGCCGCGATCTGGCTCGCGTACGCGGGCGGCAAGCATGAGCTGGCGAGCTACTACGCGCTGTCGTCGAATCCCGAGAACTGGGAGCGTGCCACTCGAATCGAGCCGGACAATCCGGAACTGTGGTACCGACTGGGACGCTTCCGCCACCTTGATTTCGACAACGCTGATATTCCTTCGGCCATCACCCACTATCGGCGTGCCGTGCAGCTCAATCCTCGCTCGCCGTATTACAAGCTCGATCTAGCCGACGCCCTGGAAATTGCGGGAGACGAACGCGAGGCGGGTGCAACTTTCCGAGCTGCGCAGGCGGCCTACCCGATCTCGCCGGAAGTTTCTTGGAAATACGGCAATTTTTTGCTTCGCCAGGACCGTTCGCCGGAGGCATTCGCCGAGATTCATCGCGCGATCCTCGTAGATCCTGGTTTATTGCCTCTTGCTGTATCCCGGGTTTGGCATAGCGACCCGGACGTTCATCGGCTTCTCGATCAAGTCTTGCCCGGCACGCCTGGGGCCTACGAACAGGCGCTCGGCTTTCTGATCGACTCGGGCGAAACGGCCGCCGCGATCGAAGTTTGGAATCACCTGACCGCAACAGATCTCCACCCGGACATGAAGTGGGCCGTGGCGCTCACCGATCTGCTCGTGAAGCAGGAAAAATTCGATCAGGCCGCAACCGTCTGGCGCCAAGCCACGGGTTTCGCTCCGGCTTCCAGGAACGGCTCGCTCGTCTACGACGGCGGCTTCGAAAAGGACATCTGCGCAGGCGGCTTCGGCTGGCAGCAAACCGCAATTCCGGGCGCGGACTTCGATTTCGACACGGATGAGAAGCACTCGGGCGAGCGGTCGGCCCGCTTGACGTTTGACGGTTCCATGAATCTGCAATATCAAAATCTATTTCAGTACGTCCTCGTCTCCCCGAACACCCGTTACCACTTTCAGGGATATCTGCATACCGATCAGATCTCGACCGAGAGCGGAATACGATTTGAGATTCTGGATCCGCAGGATTCGCGCCGCCTGGACGTTCTTACCTCTAACACGACGGGAACCCAACCGTGGACCCTGGAGCAAGCCGATTTCACAACGGCGCCCGGCGAGCATCGCATTCTCGTGCGGATCGCGCGAACGCCGAGCGGGCGCCTGGACAATAAGCTCCGCGGCACGGTGTGGATTGACGACGTGGCGATTCTCCCGGCCGCCATCAGCAGCGCGGAGAACACGGTTGCGCCCGGGAATCGCGACACGAGATCGCGCGAGGCGAAATGAGTAGCCTGCGATTCGACAGAGGTGGATTTTCGAAATGCGGGGCGCGTTCATGAATACGAATTCCACTGCTGCGGCTCCTCACGTACCCGTATCCATGCGATCCATCCGCACTGGAATCTGCCTTTTGGCCGCTTTTGCCGTGCTGGCTCATGGCGCGGTCGAGCCGTGGTCGGAGGCTGTCCTCGAGATAGGCGCCGCCATCCTGCTGCTGGTGTGGGCGTTCAAGGCCTTGACCATCAGCGAATTGAAAATCGTTTGGAATCCTCTGTTGTGGCCGCTGCTGGCGTTCTGGGTGGTCGCGGCGATTCAGTTGATGGTGGGCGTTTCGCTGGTGCCGTTCCTGACCCGCATCGAGTTGCTGAAGTACTCGGCGTTGCTGGCCCTGTTTTTTCTGTTCGTCCAGGCTTACAGGACGCGCGGCCAATGGAGGAGATTTGTCTGGTTCTTGTTGAACCTTGGATTCGCTGTGTCGCTGTTCGCCATCCTGCAGCACTTTACGTTCAACGGAAAACTCTATTGGCTGCGCGAGCTGCAGTACGGCGGGATTCCCTTCGGCCCCTACGTCAACCGCAATCATTTCGCGGGCCTGATGGAGCTGCTCATCCCGCCAGGACTGGCGGTACAAATCCTGGGCGCGGAGCGCCGCGATCAATTGCCGCTGGTGGCGCTTTTCACGTTGCTGCCGGTCGGCGCGTTGTTTTTGTCCGCCTCGCGCGGCGGCATAATCAGCTTCGTGGCTGAGGTCTGCTTCCTCGCGATCGTGATTGCCATTCGCAGGCGGGAGAAAAAGGTGCTGCCCGCGGCCGCGATGATTTTGATTCTGGGAACGATCCTGGTTTCGTGGCTGGGAATCGGCAGGGCGCTGGACCGGTTCGCCACCTATAAGAAACTCGAGAGCAGCGAAGGCCGGCGCGTGGAAATGTTCCATGACACATTGCGAATTTTCCGGGATTACCGGGTCCTGGGAACCGGTGTGGGCACGCTGCAAGAGGTGTTTCCGCTCTACGAATCCGAATACGGCGGACTGGTGGTCAATCACAGCCACAACGACTATGCCGAGGCGCTCGCCGAGAGCGGCGTCATTGGCGGGCTTTGCGGGCTGGCGTTCCTGTTGCTGCTTTTTTTGACCTGCTGGAAAATTCTCAGTACGGACGGAGACGCTCAAAGTTTTGCCTACCATGCCGGCGCGCTGGTGGCGTGCTTGGGGCTGCTTGTCCATGCCGGAGTAGACTTCAATTTTCATATTCCTTCCAACGCGCTCATTTTCCTTCTTCAGTCCGCGCTGGCAACGTCCGTCTTCCCAGCTTTGCCTCTGCCGCGACGGCATTAAGGATTTTTTTGCTTTCGCCTATGTAAGGAGTTGTCGAAACGGATCTTGATGAAGAAGCTTGAACAAAGTTTCACTTTGGCGCAGGACTGGCAAATCATCTCAGGCGAGGACCGGAGCAACGGCCCGATTCAGGAAGGTGTACCTTTCCGGAACAAATTTTGTTTCCGCCAACAAATACAGTTGACACCTAGAAAGAGCCTGTATAATGGCCAACGCGTGGGGGAGTACAAAATTTGAGGAACCGAAGATCGCGGGGCGCGTCGCGCCCGGCTCTTTATTTGCCTGGTCGTGCGGCTTTACTCCTTCTTCTAGCTGTTTCGTCGGCTCACTCTCAACAGCAAAAAGCGCCGCCGGCGCCTTCCGGGCAGGCTTCCAAGCCCACGAACGTAGTCGTGTCCGAAACCAACGAGCGCATCGCGCAACTTGCGATGGCTTCGGACGTGAAGCAGGGCGACTACCTCATCGGCAGCGGAGACCTGTTGGGCGTCGACGTTTTTGACGTTCCGGAGCTTTCGCGCGACGTTCGCGTCAACGAAACGGGATTCATTTCCTTGCCACTGATGCCTTCCAAGATCAAGGCCGGCGGGCTGACGCCTTACCAACTGCAGGACAAGCTCGCCGAATTGTTGCAGACCAACGGTCTCGTATCGACGCCGCAGGTCAGCGTGTCCCTGAAAGAACAGCACAGCCAGCCGATTACAGTGATCGGCGCAGTCAGAACTCCGATGGTGATTCAGGCGCTGCGCAAGACGACGTTGCTCCAGGCGCTGTCGCAGGCCGGTGGCATCGCCGAAGACGCGGGGAGCACTGTGATTGTCACACGCATTTCCCCGGAGCCAGCGAATTCCCCGGACGCGGCAGACGCTCCACCGCAGGTGCCTTCGCAGACGTTCACGATCAACATGGCCGATCTTCTCGAATCCGGTGATTCGCGTTTTGACATCCCTCTTGTCGGGGGCGACGTTGTCACGGTCCCGCGCGCCGGCATTATTTATGTCGTGGGCGCCGTGCTAAGACCCGGCGCTTTCCTGCTGCAGAATGATCTGGACCACATGACCATGTTGAAGATGCTGTCTCTCGCAGGAGGGACGACAAATACAGCAAAAGCGAAGAAAACGGTCATTCTCCGAAAAAATCCTGATACCGGGCAACGAGACCAGGTCCCGGTCGATCTAAGCAAAATCATGCACCTGAAATCGCAGGACATTCAATTGGAAGCGAATGACATTCTCTTTGTCCCCGATAGCAATGGTTTGAAGGCTTTGCATCGAGCGGGTGATATAGGGATCGCTCTGACGACAGGACTAAGCCTGGTCGCAGCCGGAAAGATCTAATCGGGATCGCTCGAGTCGATTGAACCTGATTTCGTGCAGCTTGTAGGGAGCATATGGACGAAAGTAACAACCTAATTCCTCGAGATCGCTCCAACGGCACTCCCGCCGACTCAATCCAGCATCGCTCGCCGTTTCTCGCTCTGGACCTCATGCCGCGCGAAGCGCACCTTCTGGACTATCTGATCGTTTTGCGAAAGCATCAGTGGCTGATCGCTTTTTTTCTTCTTGCCGTCGTCTCGATTGTGACGATCGCGACCTTCCGGATGCAGCCCATCTACGAAGCAACGGCGAGAGTAGAAATCGATCGCGAAGTTTCCAGCGCTTTTCATTTTAGCGCAGCAGATCAGGATGACGCGTATTTCGATCTCGAGGACTACATTGTCACCCAATCGAAGATCCTTCAGAGTGAAACACTGGCGGCCGAAACCGTGAAGTCCATGGGTCTTGATCGCCTGCCCGAATTTGGCGGAAGTCCGGGGAGGACCGAGAAACCCGCCCTCCCGGGTAGCGATGCCAGCTTGATGCGTCCACCTGGGGTCGGTGCTCTTCTTGCCGGATTGAGCGTGAAACGCGTGCCGAATGCCCGCCTGCTCGACGTCACATTTGAGACGACCAACCCCGTTCTTGCAGCCCGTGTTGTTAATGGCCATCTGAATAACTTCATCGAACAGAATTTCCGCAGCCGCGTCGACGCCGCCACCCAAGCCTCGAACTGGATGGCCGGCCAGTTAAACGAAATGAAGATCAAGGTCGAAAATGCCGAGGACGCGCGCCTAGAATACGAGCGAGAAAACCAGATTTGGACCATCGACGAAAAGAGTGACATCAGCACGGAAAAGCTGGGCGAGCTTGAAAAACAGTTGACCGCCGCGGAATCCGAACGGATCAATAAGGAAGCCGTTTACGAACTCGCGCAGTCCGGCAATTATGACGCGATTGCTGCCGTGCGGGAGAGCGCCGTCATCCAAGATATTTTGAAGCAGCAGACGGCTCTGAGTGCGCAGTACACCGACGCCGTCAACCAATATGGGCCGAAGTACCCTAAGGTTATGCGCATTCAGGCGCAGCTCAAAGACCTCGATGACTTAATCCAGCGCGAGAAATTAAATATTGGCAATCAGGTGGAAGCCGATTATCGCGGCGCGCGGCAACGGGAGATCCTTTTGAAGGGAGCTCTCGACGAGCAAAAGGCCCAGGTCAACCAGATGGCCGAGAAACTCGTCCAATACAACATTCTCAAGCGGGAAGCGGACGCCAACAAACAGCTCTACGACGGCATGCTCCAGAAATTGAAAGAGGCCGGCATTAACGCCGGACTTCGTTCCTCTAATATCCGGATTGTCGACCCGGCCCTGATCCCTGGCGGACCTTCCCGCCCGAACAAGACCCGAAACATGCTGTTGAGCATTGTAGTCGGTCTCCTCGGGGGCATCGGCCTGGCGCTTCTGCGCGAGTACCTCGATAACACCGTGAAGACTCCGGATGATATTGAGTCGCTCGCGCGCTTGCCGTCGCTCGCCGTGGTTCCCGCGCTGACCAACTCCACCGGTAAGCGCCGCGGCCGGTTCTCCAAATTTTTGAAATCCTCGGTGGTGACGTCGCGCGAAGGCCGCGCGGAGCTGATTTCCCACAACATGCCGCAGTCGCAGATGTCTGAGGCGTTTCGCGCGTTGCGCACTTCCTTGCTTCTGTCACAGGCGGACCATCCGCCGCAGGTCATCTTGATGACCAGTGCGCTGCCCCGCGAGGGAAAAACGACGGCCGCGGTGAATCTGGCTGTTACGCTCGCTCAACTTGGCGACAAGACCTTACTCGTCGACGCTGATTTGCGCAAGCCGGGAATCAATCGAGCCTTGAGCCTTGTGGACGGAAAGCACGCGGGCTTGAGTTCGTATCTTGCCGGCGTCTCCCCACTGGATCTAATTACCGTGCCGCATCCCGCGATTACGAATCTCGAAGCGATTCCGACCGGGCCGATTCCCCCCAATCCGGCTGACTTGCTTTCTTCGAGGCGACTGACGGAGCTGATTGCCGAGCTCCGGACCCGGTACAAGTTCGTCGTGATCGATTCTCCTCCCATTATGGCTGCGACTGACGCTGTGATTCTTTCCGTGCTGGTGGATGGTGTGCTGATGGTGGTACGCAGCGGAGAAACACCCAAAGAGGCCTTCACGCGCACTCGTGATCTGTTGATGGGAGTAAAGTGCCGCATGCTCGGGGTTGTGCTGAACGCCGTCGACGCCAGCTCGCCCGACTATTACTACTCCTATCGGTATTACCCCTATTCGTACGGCGGCTACGGTCGAGAGGAAGACACCAGAAAATCACGAAAGGCCCGCCGCGCGGAGACGGAATCGCAGTTGGGCCAGGACTAGGCTCTCAGGAGGACCTCGTTGGTTTACCTCATCACAGGTGGCGCGGGATTTATCGGATCTCACCTTGCCGAGCGTCTGCTCGAGCGCGGCGACCAAGTTCTCCTGATGGACAATCTTTCCACGGGAAGCATGGAAAATATCCGGCACCTCAAGAAATATGACCGGATGCACTACTTTCTCGAGCCGCTTGAGAACCGCCCGCTGCTGGCGGAGCTTGTCGACGAGGCCGACGTCATCTTCCATCTGGCAGCCGCGGTAGGGGTCAAACTGATCGTGGAAAGCCCGGTGCGGACGATTGAAACGAACGTCAACGGCACGCAAATGGTTCTGGAGGCGGCATGCAGAAAACGAAAGCTTGTGTTTGCCGCCTCAACTTCTGAAGTGTACGGCAAAAATACCAATATTCCATTTCACGAAGACGCTGACCTCGTGCTGGGCCCAACCACCAAGGGCCGCTGGAGCTATGCAGCGTCCAAAGCGCTCGATGAATTTCTCGCCCTCTCTTACTGGAAAGAAAAGCGGCTGCCCGTGGTAATTGCGCGGCTCTTCAACACCATTGGACCCAGGCAAACGGGACGTTACGGCATGGTGCTTCCGAACTTTGTGCGGCAGGCACTCGATGGCGCGCCGATTACAGTCTATGGCACGGGGCAGCAATCCCGTTGCTTTTGTGATGTGGGCGACGCGGTGGAAGCTCTCCTGCGTCTGGCAGCGACGGACAGGGCGGTCGGTGAAGTCGTTAACGTGGGCAACGACGAAGAGGTCACAATCGAGGATCTTGCCAAGCGCGTAAGGGAGCGGACGCACAGTTCATCGAAGATCGAGTACATTCCCTACGATCAAGCGTACGAGCCCGGCTTTGAGGACATGTTCCGCCGTGTGCCTTGTCTTGATAAGCTCCAGCGGATGACGGGCTTTCGGCCCTCGACGCCGCTGCCGGAAATCATTGATCGAGTGGCCGGCTACCTTAGCCGGAAAAAAGAATTCTTTGAAGTGCAGCGGGTGGTAGCCAATACGGCTGCCTGAATTTCATTCAGAACCCGCGCGAAAAACAGGCGGATCTCGAAAAGCCGGACGTGATTTCCTTCCCGGCCCCCTTCGGATGGGCATCGGAAGCTATGAGCGAGCGCAAGCATGAGCGGAATGAGGACCGATGAAGCGCTTCGTGACGCACCGATTGCCCTGGGCGGTCCCGACTCGCGAATGGCGGCGCTGGGCTCCAAAATCTTCGCGGTGAACGAAAAGCTGCTCCTCCTTTTGTTTCTCCTGACCCTTCCTCTTGCGAATCCCTGGGTGCGCGGCGACGGCGTTGGCTACTATGCCTACCTGCGCTCCGCCTTGATCGATCACGACTTGCGATTTGAAAATGACTACCTGCAGGCGAATAAGTCCTTCGTTCTTTCCAAGGTCGATGCTCAGGGAAAGCTTCTCCCGCGCCTATACACGAAGACGGGTTATGTGGAGAATCACTTCACGGTGGGTCCCGCGATTTTGTGGGCGCCCGTCATGATCGTCGTTCACGAAGCCGTGGTGATTGCATCGCATCTTGGCGCGCATGTTGCGCCGGATGGATACTCGCGTCCCTATCGGCTGGCGATGGCGTGCACCACCGCGTTTTACGGCTTCTTGTCGCTCTTTCTAGCGTTTCAAATTGCGCGGAAATATTTTGAGCAGCAGTGGGCCCTTCTCGCAACGGTCGGAATCTGGATGGCCAGTTCGCTGCCGATTTACATGTATTTCAATCCCTCGTGGTCGCACACGCATTCGGCATTTGCGGTAGCACTGTTTCTCTGGTATTGGGACCGAACGCGAGGCGCGCGGACTACGGCACAATGGGCCATTCTGGGATTGACGGCCGGCCTGATGGGAAATGTCTACTACCCAAACGCCATCCTGCTGATTTTTCCGACTCTCGAAGTTGGACACCTTTTGCTCTCGAATCGAAGCGAGCGTGATCGGCCCATGATCCCGCTGCGAAAGTTGACGCTGGGCTTTGGTTTATTTCTCGGAGTATTCGCTTCGTCGCTTCTTCCCACTTTCGTTACTCGGCAGATCATCTACGGGAGTCCGTTCGAAACCGGCTACCCTCCGATCTGGACCTGGCATTGGACTTCTCCTGCGTTTCTCCAAGTCCTGTTTTCCTCCGATCACGGCATGTTTAGCTGGACGCCAGTTCTGTTTCTTGCCGCTGCTGGGCTCCCATTTCTGATCAAACGCGATCATTTGCTGGGCAAGGGCGCGCTGCTCACATTTCTGGCGTACTACTACTTCATTGCCAGCTATCACGATTGGGACGGGCTTTCCAGCTTCGGCAACCGTTTTTTTGTTTCTCTTACGCCTATGTTCATTCTGGGCTTGGCGGCGCTGCTCGCCTCGTTTTCAAGGTGGCTCGGCAGGCCGTCGCGCGCCCTCGCGGTTGCGTGTCCGGTGATCGGCCTGCTCATCGTGTGGAATGCAGGCTTTATCTTTCAATGGGGCACGCACATGATTCCCGCGCGCGGTCCGATTTCCTGGAGCTCGATGGTTCGCCAGCAAATCTACGATGTGCCGCTGCGCATCACGCACGGCGTCGAAACTTACTTCATCCGCCGGGGTGAAATGATGCAGCATATCGAGCAGCAGGACATCGAGCAGCAGCAACTTGGACAGAAAACTGGGGATCAGTGATTCCGATGGAGGAGGCCACCCAAATTCAGGCGGCGCTTGTCGAGCCTCGAGAAGCTCCGGTGGTGCGCATCGAGGCGTGTCGCCGCTGGCTTGCGCTCGACCTGGGAGAGCTTTGGGCTTACCGCGATCTGATCTATTTTTTTGTGTGGCGCGACATCAAAGTCCGCTACAAACAGACGGTGATTGGCGCCGCGTGGGCGGTTCTCCAACCGGTGCTCACGATGCTCGTGTTTAGTTTGTTCTTCGGGAAGCTCGCCAGGATTCCGTCCCAGGGATTGCCGTACCCCATTTTCTACTACTGCGCGCTCCTGCCCTGGACGTACTTCGCTACCGCCATGCAGGGCGCGACGAACGTGGTCGTCGACCAGCAGCGCATGATCACCAAGATTTATTTTCCGCGCGTCGCTCTGCCCATCGCTTCGGTCCTGTCGGGGCTTCTGGATTTCGCCATTTCGTTCGTGGTTCTCCTCGTCTTGATGGCCTGGTATCGGATCGTGCCTACGGCCGGGGCCGTCCTGTGGTTGCCCGTGTTAACGGCGCTCGCCGTCCTGACGGCCATGGGCGTGGGCTTGTGGCTCTCGGCCCTCAACGCCATGTACCGCGACGTGCGCTACGTCGTCCCGTTTTTAGTTCAGTTCTGGATGTTTGCCTCTCCGGTCGCCTATCCGAGTTCGCTGGTCCCGGAAAAGTGGCGTTGGCTCTATGGGCTGAATCCCATGGCCGGCGTCATCGAAGGCTTTCGCTGGACGCTCACCGGACGCGGCGAACCGCCAAGCATCCTGCTGGTGGGATCCTCGCTGGCCGTGGTTTTCTTGGTTCTGAGCGGGCTGGTCTACTACCACGCTGTGGAAGGTACGATCGCAGATGTCGTTTGAACCTCAAGCGAGGTGGCCATCGATATGGGCTTCTGGGTCAAACCCTACGGGCGGTGGACGTGCGCGACAGCAGCGCGCGCGAGCGCTTTGGGAACTGCAGAATTGAAGGAATGCAAATAGACTTCAAAAGTCGCGTACCAGAGCTCGACGGGCTTCGCGGTTTCGCGATCCTGACTGTCATTGTGGGTCACAGCATAAGCTTGCCTGCACCGCGCGTTGTTGAGCGCATTGTAACAGCGGCCCTGTCACTCAGCTGGACCGGGGTGGATCTATTTTTCGTCCTTTCCGGATTCTTGATTGGAGGGATCCTCCTCGACGCGCGTGGGGCGGGCAATTATTTTCAAGTTTTTTATGCTAGACGTTTCTTCAGAATTTTTCCGATCTATTACATCTGGCTGGTCCTCTATGTCCTTCTACTCACGTTTGGCCGGTCGTTCCTGCGAGCCCATATGGCTTCGGGAATTGTGCCGACTCTCGGCTTTGAGACCTGGAGCCACTTCCTCTATCTTCAGAATTTCGTCGCTGGCGGTTATGTCGCGATCGCTGATTGGTGCGTGGGCGTCACTTGGTCGTTGGCCGTGGAAGAACAATATTACTTGATCGCGCCGGTGGCCGTGCGCTTTCTGAATCGCCGGACGCTCGCGTGGGCCTTAGTCGGAGCAGTCTTGCTCGTGCCTCTGATCCGGTTGTTTGTTCGCTCCGAATTTGTACACGGCCCGGATTTGGGTTACACGCTGATGTTTTGCAGGGCTGATGCCCTCGCGCTCGGCATGCTCGCCGCGCTTGCCGTTCGCGAAGAAAATTGGAAAAGGAAAATTCTGGTGAACCTCAAAACAGTGAAGATCGCTTCTGGAATTCTTGCAGTGGGCATGATCGGGATATGGATTTGGGCCAGCAATCCCCGATTGCTTCCGGCGCAAAGCTTCGGGTATACGTGGATCGCTTTCTTCTATGTCAGCATACTTCTGCTGGCGATTACCTCGCCGGCCGGTCTCGTGGCTAGGCTCAGCAGAGCGGCTTGGCTTCGCGAGCTTGGCCGCGTGTCGTATTGCATGTATCTCATTCATAGGCCGGTTCAAATCGGGCTGTCCATGCTCATCATGCACCGCCCACCTGCGCTTTTCAATTTCGTTGATATCGCGGTACTCATCGGAGGACTGGCACTCACGTACGGAATCGCTCGAGTTTCGTGGGTGCTGCTCGAGCATCCACTGCTTACGATTGGGCACCGCTGGTCATACGGCGAGCAGGCGGCTATTCTTTCTCCAGCTTTGGGGCTCGGTCCGAATGCGTAGACCGCCGAGCGAATGTACTCGCCTCAGGCCCGGATACGGAACGGTGTCCAACGTCGGACATGTCCTTGAAGGAAATGCGAAGGAATTGCAGTGCAAGCCATGAGTAATGTTGCCATCCAGATCGATTCGCTGGGCAAACGCTACCGTATTGGTCCGCGCCAGCGGTACTACACCGTTCGCGACCGGTTTACGGACGCAGTGGCTGCTTCGGCGCGCTGGTTCAACTCGAATGGCGCGGGAGCTTCCAAGGACGAACCAAGATATTTCTGGGCTCTTCGCGACGTTTCTTTGGAATTGAAAGAGGGCGAAGTGCTCGGTTTGATTGGCCGCAACGGCGCGGGCAAGACTACGCTACTGAAGATTCTCTCACGCGTCACTCAACCCACGGAAGGCTCAGCGGAAATCCGCGGGCGCGTCGGTAGCTTGCTTGAGGTGGGAACGGGGTTCCATCCGGAATTGACGGGTCGCGAGAATACGTATTTGAATGGTGCGATCCTGGGCATGGGCAAAAAGGAAATCGCGAGAAAGTTTGATGAAATCGTTGCATTCGCCGAGGTCGCCGATTTCATTGATGAACCCCTGAAGCACTACAGCACGGGAATGCAAATGCGGCTCGCCTTCGCAATTGCCGCACATTTTGAGCCGCAGATCCTGCTGGTGGACGAAGTTCTGGCCGTAGGTGACATCACGTTTCAGAAGAAATGCCTCGGCAAGATGAGCGAAGTGGCCCAGGCCGGACGGACCATCATACTTGTCAGCCATCAGATGAATCAGATCCGCCGTCTTTGTGAAAAAGTGGTCTGGATGGACGGCGGCAGGATCCGGAAAATTGGACCGACGGCGGAAACCGCGAGTGCTTACGAGGCGGCCATGACGTCACGAGGTGCGAATAGTGACGTGGATCGCAGCGCGAAGGCACGCTTCCTCCAGTGGGAAATTGTGGATCCGGCAGGCGCGTCTCCGCACATGTTGTCCTCACTGGATCCTGTAACGGTGCGAATTACATTGGAGGTCAGCCAACCCCTGCGGCATGGCCATCATGGAATTGCTCTCTTCGACCGGGACCGGCAATTGATCTGGGCCTGGGCAAAAGACGATATTCGCTTGGAACCGGGAATTCACGCCCTGACCTATGGTTTTCCGATGCTTCCCCTTCGGCCGGGTCCTTACTTTTGGCAAGCTAGTCTTTGGGAAGATAAGGAGGCATTGGAGATATGGGATTTCATGCCGGAAATGAATATAGCGACCCCGGTCCACCAGCACTCACGGGACGAGTGGAATGGCATACTAAATTTCCCATGCGAATTTTCGATACGGAATAATGACAGCCATGGGGCAACTACAATCCGTTCTTGATCAAGGGAGCTTCGTACGGCGGTTACTCTCGGCGACTTTCGGCGAGCAGCGGTCCGACATTTGGATCGGCGCCGTGGATTGCATATTCCGTCGCCAGTCGACTACCGGGTTCGGCGGACCTCTGAACGGCTCTGCTGCGCGCCTGGCCGTCTTCGAGGAGTTGAGGCGGCGTTGCTCTTTTGAGGCAGTCGTCGAGACCGGGACCTACCGGGGCGAGACTACGATTTTCTTTGCAACGGCCGGATGCCCGGTCTATTCCAGTGAAGTAAACCCGCGGTATCTGGGCTACGCTCGAGCGCGGCTCTGGTCCCGGTCCAACGTACATATTTGCCTGGGGGACAGCAGACAGTTCCTCCGGCGACTGATCCAAGATTCGGGTGTGCCGAAAGACAGGGTGTTTTTCTACCTGGACGCCCACTGGCACGATGACCTTCCGCTTCAGGAGGAAGTCGGCTTGATTTTCCGTCATTGGAAGCGCCCAGTCGTAATGGTTGACGATTTTCAGGTGCCCGATGATCCCGGCTATCAATTTGATGATTACGGCGAGGGAAAGAAACTGTCGCTGGAGTATTTGGATTCTGTCGCCGACGTCGGGTTCATCCCGTTTTTCCCTTCGCTGCCGTCGTCCGAGGAGATCGGCGTAAAACGCGGCTGGGTAGTCCTGGCCGCCGATGGCTTCTGCATCGCTCAACTACGCGCAGTCGCTCAACTCCGCGAATGGCGCAGTCGGAAGGATTGACTTCTAACGTTCTGAATAACGCCACCAAGTGAGGTCAAGGCTAGAAGGGTCTCATATGAAACGCGCACTCATCACAGGAATCACCGGGCAAGACGGCTCTTATCTCGCGGAGCTGTTGCTTTCCAAAGGCTACGAGGTTCATGGCATCATCCGGCGCGCCAGCACGTTCAACACGGCGCGCATCGACCACATCTACCAGGACCCGAACCACCCGAACGCGAAACTCTTTCTGCATTACGGCGACCTGTCCAGCACCGAATGGGTCATGAATCTAATCTACAGTTACACTCCGGACGAGCTGTATCACCTGGCGGCGCAGAGCCACGTCCGCGTGAGCTTCGACATTCCGGAGTATACCGGCGATATCACCGGGCTGGGCACGACTCGTCTGCTCGAAGCGATCCGTCGCGCTGGCTGCAAGACGCGCTTCTACCAGGCCTCCAGCTCGGAGATGTTCGGCTCGGCTCCGCCTCCCCAAAGCGAGACCACGCCGTTTGAACCGCGCAGTCCGTACGCCGTCGCCAAGGTGTACGCCTACTGGATGGCGCGGATCTACCGCGAGGGGTACAAGCTCCTTGCGAGCAACGGAATCCTGTTCAATCATGAAAGCCCGCGGCGCGGCGAAACTTTTGTCACTCGAAAAATTACGCGAGCCGTTGCGGCGATTTTAGCGGGCAAGCAGGACGCACTCCTGCTCGGGAATCTCGAGGCGCGCCGCGACTGGGGATACGCCCCCGAATACGTGGAAGCGATCTGGGAAATGTTGCAGCGCGATACCGCGGAGGACATCGTCATCGGCACGGGTGAAGCGCATTCCGTGCGCGAATTCCTGGAAGAGGCGTTCAGTTACGCGGGGCTCGACTGGCGGAAGTATGTAAAATCCTCCGAGCGGCACATGCGGCCCCTCGAGGTGGATTGCCTGATTGCGGATACGCGGAAGGCGCAGGAAAAGCTAGGCTGGCAAACTCGCATCGGATTCGCCGAACTGGTGGCGATCATGGTGGACGCGGACATGGAAGCGGCCGGACTTGTCTCGCCGGGGCGGGGTAAGGCGATACTCGAAAAGAAATTTAGCCGCTGGAATCATTGGCAAGATTCGGTGCTGCGCGTGATGGCTGCGCGCGAGGGACAGGCTTCACAGAGCTGAGAGGTGCAGGGATGAGGTTCTGGGATAGCAGGCGTGTGGTGGTGAGCGGCGGCCAGGGTTTCTTGGGCTCCTTCGTCGTTGAGAAGCTGCGGGCGGAGGGCTGCCGGGACATCATCGCTCCGCGCAGCCGGGAATACGATCTGCGAGAAAAGTCCGAGGCGCTTCGGCTCTACCAGGATGCCCGGCCGGACATTTTCATTCACCTTGCCGCGGTCGTCGGGGGAATTTACGCGAACCGAAAAAATCCAGGCAGATTTTTCTACGAAAATGCGGTGATGGGGCTCAACGCGATCGAAGCGGGGCGGATTGCGGGAGTTGAAAAATTCGTTTGCGCCGGCACGATCTGCTCCTATCCAAAATTTACTCCCGTCCCATTCCGCGAAGAGAATTTCTGGAACGGCTATCCCGAGGAAACGAATGCACCTTACGGGCTGGCCAAGAAAATGCTCCTCGTGCAGTTGCAAGCCTACCGTGATCAGTACGGATTCAACGGTATTTATCTGACTCCGGTCAATTTGTACGGCCCGCGCGACAACTTCGATCTGGAAAGCTCCCATGTAATTCCCGCGCTGATCCGAAAATGCCTGGAAACCAAGCAAGCGCGGGCGCCGGAAATTGCAGCGTGGGGAACGGGCAACGCGACGCGCGAGTTTCTATACGTGGAGGATGCGGCGGAGGCGATCGTCACCGCGGCGGAAAAATACACCAAGCCGGAGTTTGTGAATTTAGGTTCGGGTGAAGAGATCAGTATTCGCGATCTTGTGGAGATGATTTGTTCGCTGGCGGGTTTTGAAGGAACCGTCCGTTGGGATTCGACAAAGCCCGACGGGCAGCCTCGGCGGTGCCTCGATACTTCGCGGGCGCTGGCGGAGTTTGGCTGGCGAGCAAGGACGTCTCTCCGCGAAGGCCTGCGGAAAACGATGGAATGGTTTCAGGAAGAGGCCGAAAGCAAATCGCGCACTAGCGCGGTTTGAGTCATGAAGGTCCCACGTCGAGTGGAGACAGGGCTGGAATGAAACTCTGGAACATCCTGGTGACGGGGAGCAGCGGCCTGATCGGCTCGGAAGCCGTCGAATATTTCGACCGGCAGGGCCACAACGTCACCGGTGTGGACAACAACATGCGCCGCGTGTTCTTCGGCCCTCAGGGAGACACGCTTTGGAACCTCGAGCGGCTGAAGAACGCCACTCGGCACTTCAAACACTTGTCTCTCGATATTCGCGATCGCGACGCGGTGATGACGCTCTTTCGCGAGAATCGCTTCGACTTGATCATCCATTGCGCGGCGCAACCCTCGCACGACAAGGCGGCTGAAATCGCGTTCCTCGATTTTGAAGTAAACGCAGCGGGCACCGTGAATCTGCTCGAAGCCGCGCGGCAGCACCGCCGCGATTCCGCTTTCATTTTTATGAGCACCAACAAAGTCTATGGCGACGCGCCCAACGAGAAGCCGCTCACCGAGACGCCGACGCGCTACGACTATTCCAATCCCGCCGATTACGAAGGAATCGATGAAAGCTGCCGCATCGACCGCACGACGCATTCGCTCTTCGGCACGTCCAAGGTCGCGGCGGACATCTACGCGCAGGAATATGGCCGCTATTTTCAAATGCCGGTGGGAATTTTCCGTGGCGGTTGCCTCACTGGGCCTTCGCACTCGGGCGTCGAGCTGCACGGATTTCTTTCCTACTTGCTGAAAGTGGCGCTGTCCGGCAAGGCCTACACAGTCTTTGGCTACAAGGGAAAACAGGTCCGCGACAACATCCACAGTTTCGATGTGGTGCGCGCTTTCGAGGAATTCGCGCGCAACCCGCGCCCCGGCGAAGTCTACAACCTCGGCGGCGGCCGCGCCAACAGCATCTCAATGCTCGAAGCCATCACGCGAATCGAGGCGCTCACCGGACGGAAGATCAACTGGACGTACTCGAACCAGGCTCGCAAAGGCGACCACATCTGCTACATTTCCAACCTGACCAATCTCAAGAGCCATTATCCCGGCTGGAGCGTGACGCGCAGTCTCGACTCGATTCTCGAAGAAATGGTGGCTGCGGAGCGGGAGCACGCTCAAAAGGCCGGAGTCTGACTGAAGGCGATGATTACATTTTTCTCTACGCCGAAACCATTTCGCGGCCACATCGGCATCATTCAGCGGAACGCCATTCAGAGCTGGAAGCTCACGCATCCGGACGCGGAAGTGATTTTGTTCGGCAATGAAGAAGGCGCAGCCGAGGTGGCGTCCGGGCTGGGCGCGCGGCACGAACCGGAAGTGGACCGGAACTCCCACGGCACACCGTTGCTCTCAAGCCTGTTCGAACGCGCCGCTCGCCTCGCCCGTCACAACCGGCTCTGCTTCTTGAATGCGGATATTCTCCTCACCGATGATTTTCTCGCCGCCTCCACGCGACTAAGCCAGTTGCAGGAGCGTTCCTTGATGGGCGGCCGCCGCTGCGACCTCGGTATCAAAGAGCCCCTGGACTTTTCAAGACCGGATTGGCGCGAATCGGTCCGTGCCCTGGCCCGTGAACGAGGCAAGCTTCGGCCGCCGCAATGGATCGATTATTTCGTCTTTCCGCGAGACTTGCTGCGCGGGCAAGTGCCAGATTTCGCGGTCGGCAGGCCGGGATACGACAACTGGCTCCTCTGGAAGGTCCGCGCGATGGGCGTTCCAGTCGTCGACGCGACGGAAGTTGTGCTGGCGATCCATCAAAACCACGACTACTCGCATCACCAGGGCGGGGAAAATACATTCTGGAACGGCGCCGAAGCCCAGCAGAATTACGCCCTGCTCGGAACGCACTTTGCCACGATCGATAACGCGACGCATCGCCTCACCGCAAATGGACTGCGCCCGAACTATTATCATTGGGTCGCGCTGGCGAAGCGGAAGGGGTTGGGCGTACGCAATGCCGCTTGGTTCAGCCTGCTCGACCTGACGCGACCACTGCGCCGCCGCCTTCGCCTGCGCGAGCGGCACAGCCCCGAACCGCCGAGATAAATCAGCGCCACCGAAAGACATTTAGCTGACTCTCTCAGGTGAGTATCCGTTTGAAAAGTTCCAATGCCTCGGCTCGAAGAGAATTGCATTGCGTCCGCCTAGTCGACCCGGTAGATCCTCTGATCCTCGCGTTCGAATACCAGCGTAAGGCCCGGCGGATGGTCCGGCAGATGGAAGGACTCGCCCTTCGGCCGACGGTCGAACACGTGGGTCACCTGCAACGCAGGCAACTGCGCCATCACGTCAGGCACAGTATCGGCGCTCGGGACCGAGCGCTCGCCCCACACGCCGAAGGGTTTGACATAGGGCTTGTCGACAAAGAACGGCGCGACGCCCGGGTCCAGAATGAGAACTTTTTTGACCGACGGCTCGTCGTTGATGAAATCGAAGCCGGCGGCGCACGCCGTCTCCGCGTGCCACCGCTTTGCTTCATAGGAGCTTGACAGCGCGGCGTGCACGTCCTCGGATCTCTCCGGAAAGATCATCCACCACCCGTAGAGTATTGAGATGCCCACTGCCGCTGCGGCCAGGACCCGCGCGTTGCGCGATACCGAACCAGCCACATACTGCCAGCCAATGACGCCGAACAACGCCGAGATGACGAAGATATTGATCGCATAGCGCGACTCCTGGGCCGTCAAGAACCAGGAGACGGACTCCAGCGCGGCGAACAACAGCAGTCCCTTGGCGAACGCGCCAAGCCTCTGAGCGAATAGGGCAAACGGCCCCAGCGCGAGGGGGACAAGCCCGATCCCGCCAGCTCCTCGAAAGACGGCGGTGTGGTAGGTCACATTAAGCGGAAGCAGAAAAAAAGCCGTCACGCCCCGCCCCATGCCGCCGCCGGTATCCCGAACTTCCTTCACGAGGGCCTGGATGACGTTCGGGATCGGGTGCGTGAGAGGGAAAAAACGAAGCAGCGCCGGCGGGGGCGGATAGAGGGGACATTCGTACAAGATCCAGTTCCGCAGGTAAAACGGCGAAGCAATCACAATTGCCGCGACGCACGCCGCCGCCGCTGATTTAAAAGTCAGCCACGCCGGACGGTGGCGGGTCCCGAGGGCGATCAAAATCGCGCATAAGACAAGCACCGGAAAGGCCAAGATTCCGGTGTATTTCGTACCCATGGCGAAGCCGCAGAAAAACCCAAATAAGACGTACTCCGCTCTCCTCTCAGCGTCAAACGCGACGCGCGCGGCCGCGAGAAGGAAGCTCGCGAACAGCGCGTCCAAAAAGCCGCTATAGATTCCGTGGTACACCGCAGGCATCGATGCAATCAGCGCGGCCACCCACCATGCCCCGGAAGGATCGAGGCCCAGCCGGATTGCCAGGCTCGCGGCGATCAAGAGAATCGTCGCCAGGCTGACCACCGAAAAGAACTGAGGGGCGCGCGCTCCCCCGAACGCCATCAGCGCGCCATATTGCGTCTCGACGACAGCCGGGAAATAGGTCGTGACCTCATCGGGGACAGGGCGAATGATTCCTTCGCGCAACCAAACCTTGGGTCCAAGGTAGTGGTATGAGATCGAGTCATTATTCATATCCCCGGTGGGAAAGGCCAAACCGCCGACTGCCGTCAGCAGGACAACGCCAAAGACAATGGCGGCGGGAATCGCTGAACCTCGGAGATTTTTGGGAGCCGGCCAGCCCACCGGAGTTCCCCGCCCCTGAGACACAAATCCAATGAACACGCCCAAGAACAAGACCGACAAGATGGCGAGACGAGAGAACCGGACTTGGCCTACACAGAACAGAATCGTTCCGAGAAGTCCGAAGCCTGAAAGAAATCTAAGGACGAATCGATCGAGCTCGGAAAATGCCTTTGGGATCAGATGAACGAACAGGCTCCCAAAACCCAGAGCCGCGCCAACAACAAAGAAATTCGCAAGGATCGGCAGGATCACTCTCATACAGGATGCCGGTGAATCAATTGGCTGAAAATCCCCTGTGCGGCACGCGACCCAAGCACCCGGATGAGGAAGAACGTGAGAATCGTCAGGAAAATCCAGAGCTCCACCAGGCGCTGCCACAGCAGCTTCGTAAAACTGCGGGGCGGCCTCCTGTCACCGTTTGTGGACTTCTCTGCGATACGTTCCGCGGGTCTCTGCATATGTTCCGTGGTTTTTTCCATCCGAGGATACGGCGTTCGCGCAAGATAGGCAAGGCAACCGGACCGCGCATTCGGGCCCGGATTTCTACATTGAACGCCAGGAATGGGAGTGCTATATGTTGTTGGCCTCCGGCGGAGTCACGGAAACGGCATCTCACGGAAAGAGCGCATTGAACAAGCCCAAAGTCATCGTGGTGATGCCAGCGTACAACGCGGCGAAAACGCTCAAGATCACCTACCAGCATATCCCCCATCAGGATGTCGATCAGATCATCTTGGTCGATGACGGGAGCACGGACAAGACCCTCGAGATAGCGCGGGAACTGGAGATCACCTCCTTCGTTCACACGCGCAATTTCGGCTACGGAGCGAACCAGAAAACCTGCTACACCGAGGCGCTCAAAGAGGGCGCGGACATTGTGGTGATGCTCCACCCGGACTACCAATACGATCCGACCCTTCTGCCCGAAGTGATCGCTCCCATCAAAGCGGGCGAAGCCGATATCGTCCTCGGTTCCCGTTTCTTGAAGGCGAACGCGCTCCAGCAGGGCATGCCATGGTGGAAATTCCTGGGAAACCGCTTTCTCACCAAAATCGAGAACTGGATCCTGGGCTTGAGTCTGGCTGAGTATCACACGGGCTATCGCGCGTATTGCAGGCGAGTACTGGAGGAGATTCCGTTTTCACTCAATTCCGATAAGTTTGTGTTCGATCAGGAATTTCTTGTGCAGGCGGCCCACCTGGGATTCCGGATCAAGGAAGTCCCCGTCCCGACAAAATACTTTCCGGAAGCCTCGAACGCGAGTTTCGTGGACAGCACGATTTATGGCCTCAACATTCTGCTTCTACTTGGTCGTTACGTCATGCACCGAGCCGCACTCGTTTCGCAGCGCCAGTTTCAATCCTTCCGATCCAGATACCGAAGGGTGCAGTGATTTTTTTTGAGGCGGTAAGATGCAGGAAATGCGCGGCACAAGGACTAGTGTTGACCCGAGGACGTGGATTCGAACGGTGAGAAGCTAGAATTTGCATCGAACGTTATTCTAACAGGTGTTAAGTCTTGCACCTTTCCGTGTGCCACCGCCATGTTGGAAATGTTAGAGTTCTAATGGAACGCTTGTAGTAGGTTAGCGTACGGTGCGTCATAAGGATAGGATTGTACCCATTCAGACTATGCAGCAGGCGAAGATCAAGGTAGATACTCGTCCCGGCCAGGTGCAGCAGTTTTCATCCTTGGCCGAACTCAAACGCGCCAGCCGTTGGCTGAACGAATATTCGAAGAACGTGACTTCACAGGGAGGGGAGGACGGCATCGTAGAAAAGGCGCTAAGCGTTCTACCCGAACGCGATCGTTGGTGCGTTGAATTTGGTGCTTGGGATGGCAAGCATTTGAGCAATACGTTTGATTTGGTCGACAGCAAGGGCTACAACGTAGCGCTCATTGAGGGCGATCCCGCGAAGTACAAAGAACTGTGGATCTCCTACCCGCACAAGGATCGAGCCGTTTTTGCGAATGCATTCGTCGGCTGGTCCGAAGACGATGGCTTAGACCAGATTTTGGGCAAGTATCCGGTCCCGCGAGCCTTTGATCTTCTATCCGTGGACGTTGATGGAAACGACTACCATATTTGGAGGGCGACAAAGTCGTTTCAGCCAAAGTTGGTGTTAATCGAGTACAACCCTTCGATCGTGAACGCCGTGGAGTTTGTGCAGCCGGCGGAAGCCAGCTGTAATCAGGGCAGCAGTCCATCCTCAATTGTGAAATTGGGTAGGGAAAAAGGCTACGAACTGATTGCCGTTACCAAACACAATCTCTTGTTTGTTCAACGCGAGCATTATCCGCTTTTCGGGATACCCGACAACTCTCTTGAAGTCATGCGCGACGAAGAACCAAACTATGTGTTCTTCGGGTACGACGGAACCGTTTTCTTGCAAGGTAGCTGCTGCCCCGAATGGCACCCAGGCTGGCGGCTATCAGCTCGAGAGATCCAGCTGTTGCCTGGGATTTTGCGGACGTATCCGCCCAACTACACGTCTGCTCAGAAGCAGTTGTTGCGGGCCCTTTTCATGCTGAAATATCCGGGTGAGGGCTTCAAGAGAATGAGAAGTTACTTCAGAAGAAATTTGAAAGCTTGAGTTCGCCGCAGTTCAGACGCGGCCACTGCGAACACGTTCTGCCGCGACGTCAATGCGAACTACGGCATCGGGAGGCGCGTAGCATGGCGTCGCGGACGTGGGTTGCCGGGACGGCTCAATGAGGCCGATAGGCGTAGATCAGAATGTCTTGGAAGGCTCTTCGCTGAAAAGGGCGGGCGCTCGGGGCATGAATTTGATAGCCAAATCCATTCTCCTCCAAAAGGCCCAGAAGGCGCGCCATCCGGTTCTCTTGATCGTGGAGATGGTGGTGATATTCGAGCACAAGCTGTTTGATCTCCGGCAACTTGCCTGCCTGCGCCAGCTCTTCCAAAACGGCCAATTCCGTCCCCTCAATGTCCATTTTCACAAGGTCCACGGGTCCGTTAACAAAAGAGGACAGACGCAGCGCCTGCACTTTTCTGCATGCCGTAGCCTTGCTCGACGCGCCGGACACTCGGTGCTCGAAAGTGCTCATGACTAGCGAGCCGGGTTGGGAGGGGTCGGAGAAAAAATCAGTCTCGCCTTCTTCGCCGCACAACGCCGCGTTGTGCATTTCGACATGATTCCAACGGTTGGCCGCAACATTGCGCTGCAGCGCTTGGAAAGCTACGTCATCCGGCTCGAAGGCCACGATCCGGCAATCTGGCGATATGGTTTTGAAATAAAGAACACTCATGCCGATGTTGCTGCCGCAGTCCAAGATCAGGGGAGAAGGAGAATCGAAAGCAAACCGATATTCGCGACGGACAACAATCTCGATATACAGGCTCAAGAACGAGGCGTAGTCGAGCGTCTGCATGGTCACTCCGCCGATCTGCGCCCGGCGAGGAGACATCCGCGGAAAGACCCCTGCGAAGGCCAGCCGAGTGAGAATCTTCAGATACGTCCGGCACACCGCGCCGCGACCTTCAGCTGGTGGGATGCGCCAAATGGCGTACAAATTGGATGGAAGCTGCGTCAGATTGTTTTTCAAACTCCCCAGACAGGGGGACTTCAGCCAGGCTCTCCGGCCTTCAGAGGGTGCTGCCATTTCGTCGACGGGATCTCCAATGCCGCGCACTATTCGATTTTCGTACTCCCGTTGAGGAGGCACAGCATCGGCGTTGCCAACGCGTGGCGTGGCGAATATAGCATGGGTGCGCTCGAGGAAACCAGCTGGCGCGTCGCTGCACGCAGCGCAATTCTTCCGGCGAGGACGAATTGAACTGGTCCGGCTTTGGGGTCATAGAGAGGCTTTGATGAATATCCTGATGCTGATTCGCCACAGCCAACTCCCGTTTTACGAATATGGATATCTTGTGACATTCGCAAAGCGTGGCGACCGCTTGATGTATGTGCCTGAAGATATGCCCATGGGGGCAACCCTGCCTGAAATCCTCTCGACATGCCCCGTGCGGCCTACTCTAATCATTGGGCCGGAGTGGGGGAGCTTTCCTTTGCCGGAAGGTTTGACCGAAGTGGATATTCCAACCTTGCTGCTCCAGCAAGATACGTATGCGTACACACATCGACGGATCCGCTGGTCCGCGTTGTTTGACTACGTTGTGTTGTTCCACGCAGGTTTCGAGGAGCAATTCCGCGCGGCGGGTCATTCCCGGGTCTTGACCATGCCATGGGCCATCCTTGCAGAGCGACATCAAGGGGCGGAGCAAGAGCGCATCTATGACATAGGGTGGGTTGGCCGGGCGGGGCCGGTAGCCGGCGCTGAATTTTACCAGGACCGCCAGAGAATATTGGACCTTCTCCGGAAACACTTCCGTACGAATGCGTATTGGGAACGCCAGCGCGTTATGACTGAACAGGAAAAGATTGACATTTATTGCCAATCAAAAGTGGTGGTCAACGTCTGTCGAGACGATCACCCTTTCGAAGCCAATGAGCGCATGTTCGAAACACTGGCCGCGGGCGCGCTTCTGATAGTTCGACACCGCAATGAACTCAGCGATCTGGGTTTTGAAGAGGGAGTCCATTTCTTGTCCTATCGGGACGAGTCGGAAATTGTTGCTTTAGTGCAAGAGTATCTCTCCGATGAAACTGCCCGCAGGCGAATCGCCGATGCAGGGCGAGAGAAAGTGCTTCGCGAGCACACCTATGACGTGCGCGTTGCGAAGATTGAGCGATTACTGAAAGAGGACGCAGGACGGTTGTGGGCCCCGGCGCGAAGCTGGCCGAAACATCGAGTGCGCCTTACCTATCTAGACTCTTACGCCGCTTTTGGGCATCTGATTCTGGCTCGTCGCCAGTGGACCAAGATCGCCCGGAAGAGTTTGGGAGGTGCGGTGGCGGGCGCGGCACTCATTGCGGGATCCTGGTCCCGGCCCTGGAGACGAGCGTTCCACTTTTAGGGGAAGTGATTTATGGCAGAAGCTCTAGTTAGCGTGCTGATTGACACTTACAATCACGAGCGCTTCATTGAGCGCGCGATCACCAGCGTTCTTGAACAGGATATGTCGATGGACGAGGTTGAAATTCTGGTCGTGGACGACGGTTCGACGGATCGCACGCCACAAATCGTTCGGCAGTTTGAACCGCGGGTGCGTCACCTGCGAAAGCCCAACGGAGGACAGGCCTCAGCGTTCAATTTGGGCTTTGCCCATGCGAGCGGGCAGATCATAGCCATGCTGGATGGGGATGATTGGTGGGAGAAGGAAAAGCTGCGCCTTGTTGTAAATGCGTTTCGGGAAAACCCTGCAATCGGCGCGATCGGAAACGCACTCAATGAGGTCGATGCGGATGGGAAGCTTCTATCGGCAATTGCCCCAGATCATCCCCATCCCTTCTTTTTGCGGTCACTGAAGGAAGGAATCCAGTTCAGTGCCCTGATGACCTACATGGGAACCAGCCGCCTAGCGTTGCGCAGGACGGTCCTCGAAAAAATGTTGCCGGTCCCGGAGGACCTGGTGATCGAGGCGGATGAATATCTGGCCACGCTTGCGGTAGCCATTTCCGGAGGGCTTGTTCTCGGACAGCACCTGACGAACTACCGCTACCATCCTGGCAATCTCTACCAGTTTGGTAGGTTCAGTTTGGAAAAGGCGCGCCGAAAGTCTAAAGTACTTCAGTGCCTGGCGCGTGAGTTGCCGGTGAGGCTTCAGGCGCTCGGCGTCGCTCCTGAAACTGCGGCGGCGATCTTGAAACCGCGCGCGGTGGAAGCGGAGCGGCTGCGTCTTACGGTCGAAGGGGGCGCGCCGTGGGAAACCTTTCGCGCTGAGCGTCAGGCGGCCCGCCTCGCTTACAATGATTTTTCGTTCGGGTACCGGCTATTCCATTCCATGGTGCTTGCCCTGACTCTCGTGCTTCCTCCAAAGTGGTTCTACCGAATTCGAAACTGGTACGCCGATCGCCAATTGCACCGGTTCCGTGAGGTCATCGGCAAGCCTACTCTGGCGGACACCTTCGTTCCGGGCAAAGCCGCAAGATGAGCGGGCGCGGGAACAGCGACGATCTCGCGAGGATTGGAAGGGCAGCTTCAATAACGCATTTTGAGTCGCCGGAGTTCAAAAGCGCAACGTGATCAGCCTTGGACTCAACTATTCGCAAACGCATGACTCCTCGGCGTGCATCGCGTGCGATGGCGAATTGCTCTTCGCGGTTGCCGAAGAACGTATCAGCCGGGTTAAACATGACCCTAGCTTTCCGCACAACGCCATCCGGGCTTGTCTGCAGTTCGCCAAAGTCACGCCGGACCAGCTCGATTTCGTCTGTCAGGGATGGCCTCCGCCCGCAAGAGGTTTTGTGACGGACTTGAAGTGTTTTGCGAGCGGGCAATACCCGATCACGTATCTGAACGTCTTGAACTCCGCAAGGATGTTCGCCAGCATGGCGCACCAAAATGGCGGGTTCAAATCCTTCATGCGCCATTTTGGACCGACGCGCGCGCAAATGCGGTTTGTCGATCACCATCTGGCCCACGCGATCAGCGCCTATTCCTATTCTGGATTCGATCGGGCCGCCGTCGTGGTGATGGACGGCCGCGGGGCTTGGGAAGCCAGCTCCATTTGGTATGGACACGATGGGAGGCTCGACCACGTGACTACGATTCCGTGGCCAAATTCTCTGGGGCTGTTCTACGCGCAATTCACGCAATATCTCGGATTCGTTCCGAATAGCGATGAATGGAAAGTGATGGGCCTCGCGCCCTACGGAAATCCCGGAGTGAATCTCGGCGAGTTCATTGCGGCAAACCACGAAATGTATCAAGTGAATGCGCCGCTCTTGTTTGAACGCCACAATGGCGTCTCGGCTATCGCAAAGCGGCTAGGCCCCGAGCGAACGCCCGAAAGCGAGATCGACGACAGTTTCAAAAACATTGCGTTTGCCGTGCAGGACGCGTGCGAAGTTGCCATGCTTGCGCTGGTGAAGGTGGCCACCGAGAAAACCGGGTGCCGCAACGTGTGCCTCGCCGGCGGCGTTGCGCTCAACTCGAAAGCAAATGGGAAAATCCAGGCGTCCGGCAGCGTCGACAAGATTTTCGTTCAGCCAGCGGCTTCCGACGATGGCGTGGCGCTGGGCGCCGTCTTCGCGCCCTACCTGGACGGTGGCGGCCGGTTGCCGATGAAGCCGATGCGGCACGCGTACCTTGGCCCGGAATTCTTCGACGACGAGATTGAAAAATCCCTGTGGACCTACAAGCTGCGCGCCGCAAGACTCAGCGACATCGCGGCAACCACCGCCGAACTTCTCGCCAGAGGCAAAATTATCGGCTGGTTTCAAGGACGGATGGAGTTTGGCCCGCGCGCCCTCGGTCACCGTTCGATCCTCGCCGACCCGCGCGATCCTGAAATGAACGCCAAGGTGAACAACGCCGTAAAATTCCGCGAGTGGTGGCGTCCGTTCGCGCCTTCGATGCTGAAAGAAGTCGCGGGCGAATATCTCGAGCACGCCTGCGATTCTCCCTTCATGATTCTGACGAATCCGGTGCGCTCGGAAAAACGCAACGTGATTCCGTCCGTCACACACGTCGACGGCAGCGCGCGGCCCCAGACAGTGGAAAGAGAAATCAATCCGCTCTACTGGAACCTGATCAACGAATTCGGCAAGCGCACGGGCGTCCCGGTTCTGATGAACACGTCGTTCAACCTGCGCGGCGAAGCGATCGTGAATACGCCCACCGACGCGATCCGCACATTTTTCAGCTCCGGCATGGACGCTCTCATCATCGGCTCTTTCCTGGTGGAAAAATGAGTGAAAAACCTATGATTCTGCTCCTTGGAAGGCGGGACCAGCCCACCGACGGCGTCCTTGATTACTGCCAGATGCTACGCGACGCCGGCACCCAGCGCGAGCCGTCCTTTGAGCTCGTTTCGGTTCCTTGGGCAGAAAGAGGGTGGCGCGGTCCGCACCCAACTGAGCGGAGGCGGCAGTATCGTGGCGGGGACGCCGGGTTCTACCGCAGGTCACGACGCTGGCGTGATCCTATCGCCGTTTTACTTTGGACGCTCTGCGATGCACGTAGCGCGCGCCTCCGTGTTGAATCTGTTTTTCCGACCTCCGACAACGGGAATATTGTCGGACGCAGGTTGATCTGCGGGCAACTTTAGCTTCCGGGGTAGCTCTTTGAAAATCGATGGTGTGGTTATCTCGTGTTATCGACTGGATATGGAGATGACGCGGATCTGCGTGGCCAGCATTCGTTTTTGGTATCCAGACATTGCGATTTGGCTTTTGAAGGACAGGAGCTATAAGGACTTCAATACTCGCGAGATTGAGCGACACTGGGATGTTCGCGAATATCCAATTGAGACTAAGAACCTTGGCTGGGGGTTCGGAAAACTAGAGGTTATTACCGAACTGCCTTCACGGCGCGTTTTACTGCTTGATTCGGACACGGCATTCAGCGGACGGGTAATAGACGAACTCGAATGCTTTGAGGAAGATCTGATCGTGGAGAGCAAGGATTACGTGACAATTGATCAGATCGAAACGCAATTCTTCTCCTTGGAAAAGCTTCATAAGGTTGACTCGTCTTACAGTTTCCCTGGATTTGGATTCAATACGGGTGAACTGGTTGTTAGTACAGGAGTGATTACGAAACAGGATTTTGATGGTCTCGTTGATTGGAATACGAGGCAGGTCAAATACCCAGAGGTGTTTAGATTGGCCGAGCAAGGAGTCCTTAACTATGTAGTGCATCGCAAGATGCAGGGAGGGCGGCTGACTGTCCGCCGTCACCCGTTCATGATGTGGCCTGGAGACGTTGAGAATGCGAATGATATCCGAGTCGAGCATTTAACACCAGACAGCCAGCACCGCTACGTCATCCATTGGGCGGGCATGCGTTGGGGGAAGCTCCCCCAAGAAATGCCGAGGCAGGATATCCTTTTGCATTTTGAAAAGCTCTACTATCAGCGAATCTCTTTGGGGAATATTCGCCGATACTGGCGTCGAGCCGTTTTTCGGTTTCGGCGCGGAATCGTTAGTCCTCTCAAGGCCCTGGCTAGGACATCTCTTGCTCTGTTGACAAGACTCGTCAGTTCGCGTCTTAAGTCTAGAGAAGTTTAAGTGCTCTCCGCTGCAACAGGGCAACATTCTTAGGCATGACCTGGTTGCCAGACCGAAAACACACCGGCAGCGGCCGAGCACTGCGTTTTCGGTCTCACAATGCGGGGGAGAGATTTCTGCCGAACTTCTCTCCAGCTCAAAGTCATTGAGGGTTCCAGTGGAGAATGGAGTTCGGCGATCCTGATGAGCACTTCCTTCAACCTGCGTGGCGAGGTCATCGTGAACACGCCCACCGACGCGATTCGCACCTTTTTTAGCTCCGGGATGGACGCTCTCGTCATTGGCTCTTTCGTGGTGGAAAAATGAGCGCCGGCAAGGCGGTCTTGCTGCTCGGAAGGCGCGACGAACCCACCGACGGCGTAGTCGACTATTGCGAGATGCTGCGCGGAGCCGCCGCGCGGCGCGGCCTTTCCTTCGAGCTGGCCCGAGTTGCTTGGGCGGAGAAAGGCTGGGGAGACTCGCTGGCCGAATTACGCAAGCAAGCGGAAGCCTGGCGCGATCGCTGGGTGTTTCTCCAGTTTACGACGCTGTCTTGGTCGCGGCGCGGCTTTCCTCTGCGCGCGCCGCGCGTTTTGAGGCTTCTCCGGCAATCCGACGTTCGCACGGGCGTCGTGTTTCACGATTTTTTCGCGCTGCCCGGCAAAGGAATCGTTGGCACGGCTCGAGAATTGTGCCAGGCCCGCGTGTTTCGTCAACTCTACGCTCTTTCCGATCTGGCCATCTTCACGGTTCCGGTCAGCAAAGTTGGCTGGCTTCCGCTGCGCCGCGACAACGCTATATTTGTTCCTGTCGGTTCGAACTTCCCTGAAGCGGACTGCGCGACAAAAATCTATTCTCCGGCGCCGGCGAAGGCGCCCACGATCGCAGTGTTTGGGTTTACAGGCGGCGACCGAGGCGATGTGGAACTGAGTGACATCGAGTACGCAGTGAAATGTGCCCATTCGAATGGCGCACCGTTGCGTTTGGCGGCAATCGGGCGGGGATGCGAAGTTTTCGAAACGAAGCTACGTCAGGCGTTTGCCGGTACCGGCGTTGAAGTCTCAGTGCTCGGGTTGATGCCTGCCGCTGATCTCGCTTGCACTTTGGCCCGGGCAACGGTTTTGTTGTGTGTGCGCGGGCAGGTGTCCACCAGGCGCGGCAGCGCAATCGCCGGAATTGCTTGCGGCCTCCCGATCGTTGGCTATCGCGGAGAGGAAACGGGCTTTCCCATCACCGAGGCGGGCGCAATTTTAGTGAACCAAAATGACCGGGAGGGACTGGCTCGCGCGCTAACCAGCGTTTTGACAGATGAAAACTTATGTCGGCAGCTGCAGAGCCGCAGCCGGGCAGCAGCGGCACAATATTTCTCCTGGGACGCGATCGCATCCCAATTTATCAGCGCCTTGTCCGAAAACTAGGGACGGACTCATTCGTTCCTTCAATTCTCCGAGATGCTACGAATGGCCGCCCCGCGCTCTTACAAAATTTCCATCGCCGCTTGTGTGTAATAATCCCCCGCCGCACCTAACGCTTTGCAATTGCGGCCAAACGCGGAGACGTAGTCGTTGAAAGCCGGCCACTCGTGAGGCGGGTTGGCAAATTCGTCGAAAATGAGAATCGTGCCGGCGCGCAGAAGGGGATCGCCCCAGGGCGTTCAAAAACTCCGCCTGATTCCTGAATATGGCCAACGCCAGACGCTTTCTGCGGGACTCGCTCATCAGCAGTAACAGCTTCTTCATCATTCCTCGTATCAACTTCGCATCGATGAGGATGCGGCGTGGGTCGACGGGCACGCGCAATCGGTTTCCGCTTGCCACGCTGCCTGATATTCAGCTCTACAGCGGTTAACCGTGAGCAGTTTGCACCGCCGGCATCAGACCCCGCTCCACGAGCCTTCCGAATAATTCAATCTGCGCGGAAGAAATCTTCGGCTCGAGGACAGCTCTTACGTTCTGTTTCGTTCGCGACGTATCCCGGCACGAAAATAAGACAAGCCCATTCGGATTCGCGCGGACCGCATAGTTTAACATCAGCCCGGAGATTGCTTGGTCATTGGAACAATCGACGCCGAGTTGGCTCGACCAGTCGGCCGCCAATTCGCGGTGAGTCTTTAGAGACGCGACGACGGATCGATAACTCGCTCCCAGCGATCCGTGATTCACGACCATGAGGGGGCGAATGTCTTGCAGCTTTTCCCTGGTCCGGCTTAGCACGCTGTTCTCGAATTGAACGACATCGCAGAGGTCCGGGTTAACTTGCAATGCGCGCAAAACGTTTTCGATCCCCGTGCCAACGCCAAAGTAACGGATCACACCGGCCTTGACCCTGTTCGAAAGGAATCGAACGAGTCCTTCCATCGAAGCGTCGGAAGGCTCGTACTCGTGCAGCAGGAAGAAATCGACGTAGTCCGTGCCGAGTTCGCGAAGGCTCGTTTCCAGGCTGACTCGGGCGTCTTCCACACTGAACCGGCCTCTTTTGATCAGCGTCTGGGCCCGGCGCAGCAAAATGCCGCGCGCCGCGGGCACCAGGCGCACGAGACGCCGACCCGCTCGCATCGCATAGTGCAGAACATTCGATCGCGGCGGCGGCTCAATGCCGAACTTGGTCGTGATCGTCACCTCGGCCCGCCGGGTTCTCGCGAATGCACCCAGCAGGGCTTCCGCTTCGCCGTATCCATAAAAGCGGGCGACATCAAAGTGACGTACCCCGGCGTCGAACGCCGTCCCCAGCAGTTCGAGGGCTTTCTTTTTGCCGACGCCTGCCAGAGAACTGCACCCAAATCCGATTCTTGGAATTGGGAGGCCGCTGCCGGGCACGACGATCCTGCTCATTCATCTCCCTCGTCGGTTACTACTTCAAATCCCGCTGTTTCTAGGATTCAACAAGTTCAACTACTGGCAAATCACCCGCAAATTTGCTTCAGCCGGTCCGCAATTCGCACACAGAGCGCCAGCATCGTGAGTGTAGGATTTGAACGGGCGCTGGTCGGGAATACCGCCGAACTCCCGACAAACAGATTCGCTATGCCGTGGACCTGGCACTGTGAATCCACAACTCCGCGTCGCGGGTCCTCGTGCATTCGCGCGGTGCCCATGTGATGCGCGGAATCGTGCGCCCGATGGGTCCACGCTACCGGGTCCTTCAGGAACTCGACCTGCTTCCGGTCGAACTCGCCCAGCCCGAGACGCTCGAACTCGCTCGCCAGGATCGATACAAATTCCAACAAGGTCTTTCGCTCGAGCTCGCCCAGCCGCCAGTCCAGCGCAACGCGCGGCATGCCCAAACGATCCTTCGACGTGCCCAAGGTTACCCGGCTGTCCGGATTCGGCGCCATCTCGCATTGCGCTCCGAAAAGGATTGGCCCTCGGCTCGGAGTCGCGGCGCGCTTCCGTACCTGCAGGCGATAGACCAGACGCAGCAGTTCACCCGGCCTTGCTAGGCTCCTGCCGACCAGACGTCCCAGCTCCGCTTTGCCCGGCATGCTTTTACCAATGACGGCCCGGAAGAGCTTTTTCATTGCCGCGATACCCGAATCCGCCGCCGGCTCGAACACCACGCTGCCGTGAATGCTCAACAATTGCTTTTCGATTTGCGCGCCGTGCGTGAGCGTCACCAGCGGCGCATGCTTTAGCCCGTCAACGAAAAACGATTCAAAGATATTCTGAAGCTGCGCGCGCCTGGCCGGCCGAAGCTCGCCGAAATTCATGTGGATGTGTTCCTGAAAATACCGGCCCAGCTGATCGTGCTGATTCCCGACTCCGCAGCATTGGACTTGCGTGGACGCAAGCATCAGGCGCGCGGTTTCAATTCCGCCGCAACAAACGACGTAGAGCCGCGCCGTTACGACCCCATTCTTGCCGGCTAGAGTTTTGAACTCGATCTTCTCAATCGTGCTGGCAGCCTCACTGGTGACAATGGCCGTGGCGTTCGAGTGCAACAGAATCGTGATGTTTGGGGCGGCTCGGAGATCTTCGCGGTAGGCGGTCCCGAAATTCGGCTTGGGACTCCAGCGCGAGCATTCCACGCGAAGTTTGGCCGGGTCGAACGCAGGCGGCTCAATCCCAAACGAGGCACAGAGCCTCTCAATAGGGATCGAAGCGCCCAAGTTAAGGATCCGCTCGGCCCGGTCGTAGTAGGGATTGAGGGCTTCGCGCGAAATCGGCCATCCGCTGTACGGCACCCAGCTTCGCTCCTGAAAATCGAATGAGTCGAAGCGCAGCGCTTGCCCTCCCCACAGCGAAGTTGTGCCGCCCAGGATTCGCGCGCGTCCATCGTGAATGCTGGCGTGGGGCAAACCGATCACGTCGCTCTCAAAAAGTTTTTGAGAGTCCGGCTCGGGGTCGAACCCGCCGCCCTCCAGGACGACGATCTTCCGTTGGGTTCCTAAAAATTCTCTGGCAATCGCTATGCCGGCGGCTCCGGCTCCGATGATACAGATGTCAGCCGCGACGGAACTTCCGTCAGCAAATTGATTGAAATCCTCGATCATTCCATGTGGAACTGCGGTCGCCGGGCAGTTCGGTGAACAGTATACACTGCGCTGCCCACCGTCTCGGAGGTTCGCCGGTCTCCGCCCGAACGAGCGCAGCAATCTGAACAAGAGAGTGGGCGATTTTTGCCACGCGAGGCGTTGTCCCGATCCAAACTCGGCCAGCACAAGGCGCCGAGAAGCAAGGCGGCGTTCAGACGAAGCAAAGTCAGGCCGGCGTCCCGCGCAAGCAAGATCAGGTGGCGCTCTCCAAGGTGCGCCATGCTGGCCAGCGCGCGATACGGCAGCCAGGCGATGGCAATCAAGAGGATCCCGCCCAGCGCCCGCGATTTTACATCTGAGGTCACCTTTCGGAATTCGGCATGAAGGATCTAAGATTAGAACCGCTACTTGATGTTGTGTCGGTTAGAAAATCGGAGTTGGCCCGATGTGGAGAGCGAGCTCAGATCCGACGAGAAATCCACGTCAAATAATATATTCTACCTGAGCTACGTTCTCGTGATGTACAAGATGGCGCCGCATCAGTTGGAAGCCCTACGAGCTATCTGGGACCATTTGGATCTAGAACACGAATTTAGGAGTCGTCAATTGGATTATTTCATTACGCGGAGTTCTCAGATTGCTACTGTATCCTCCGGAGTGAACTGGCTCACGCTGATATATCAAAATTCAGATTGGCGCGTGTTTAGGGTGAACGCACACTGACGAAAGCGCACGGCATCCATTGCGCTGAACCTTGCCATCCGGCGCGGCGTGTCAATAAACGCTTGAGTTTCTGTTGGTCCAGTGGGTTGTAAGTGAACCCGGCGTGGTCGCTTTGTGAGAATCAGAGAACTTGAAGAGTTTCGTTCGCACGTCGTCACGAGAGATTCGTGGCCAGAGGAACTGGCGCTTAGTTGGATCGGGCTTATGCACCCGTTGTTTGCATCTCCAGTGAGCGTGGGTTGGGCAACAGCGGTCGCCTATTTTAGTTGTCGGAGCCGCCTTTTCTGGAATTCAGGAAACGCTTTTCTCATAAGCAGAGCTCGCCCAACGTGCCGGGCCTTCTGCTTCGGCCAAAAGAGTTTCGAATCAACGACTATAGTTGCAGAATCACGTTTGGACTTCCCAATCCCCATGTGGGGTGGCATACTAGCTGCGATCAAAATAAATGCAACTCACGACCTTAGGCTCTGTTAAGGGCAAGCGCCAAATTACAGGCGCCGTTTTGGGCCTACTTGTTCTCGCGACGATTTGGGAGTTGGCGAGTTGGATTGTCGCCGGCTCGAACCAGATGTTGATCATGTTCGGGCTGAGTGTTGTGGTCCTGGCGCTGGTCGTTCACATCCTGAACGATTGGCGCAGCGGCGTTCTTCTGTTTTTACTATGGCTCTTGTTTGAGGACCTCGCCCGCAAATATCTCGGCAACAGCATGACGGTGTACTTTGCGAAGGATTTCATAGTTGGCGTCGCCTATCTCTCCTTCTACTTCGCCAAGCACCGGAAAGAGGTGGAGTTCTTCAATCCGCCATTCCTCATACCTCTCGGCATTTTCGTTGCGCTGGCGGTGGTCCAAATCTTCAATCCTAACTCGCCCAATATCTTGTATGGCATTCTTGGGGTGAAGCTCTACTTCTACTACGTTCCCTTGATGTACCTCGGCTACGCTATGCTGAGTACTCCAGCGGATTTGGAGCGCCTCCTCAAAGTCAGCTTAATTGGTGGGATCGTTGTCTCAGGCTTGGGGGTCGCGCAATCTGTGTTGGGAGTCAGTTTCTTGACTCCGACCGACACTGCGTCCGAGCTTTATGGGCTCTCCCATCTGACGCGCTATTCCCCGATTACTCACGAGGTGGCTTTTGCGCCCAGTTCGGTATTCGTGAGCGCGGGTCGATTTTCCTTTTATCTGGTCCTGCTGTGGACCCTAGCCCTGGGAGCCTTGGGCTATTTGTTGCTTAGCCGGCGTCTAGCCGTCAAGTACGGCTATCTCGGCTTGGGCGTGATCACTGTTGCCGTCATGACCAGCGGTACGCGCGGTCCATTTGTGTTTGCGCTTGGCAGTTCTTTTGTGATGACAGCCGCATTCCTCTGGGGCGCCCCCTGGCGCTGGGGCCAGGGGCACCGAATGGTGAAGGCGCTCCGTAGGGGCTTCATGTTTGGCGGCCTGGCCCTGATTCTGATGACCCAGGTGTTCCCAAAAGTGATCGGCGGGAACTGGGCTTTTGTGTCCGAAACACTGTCCGTTAGCGGCGAGGGTTCCGAACTTGCAAACCGGGCTTGGGATTATCCTATCCGGAATCTCATTGGCGCTTTCGGCGACAATTGGATCTTTGGCACCGGAACAGGAACGAATTCGCTGGGAATGCAATACGTCGCACGATTGTTAAACACGCCAATCCCTGGAATCGGCATCGAAAGTGGTTTTGGCGCATTAGACGTGGAGATGGGCATCCTGGGTCCCGTACTCTGGATCGTATGGGTAAGCATCCTATTGTGGCAGGGATGGAAAATTGTTCGCAATCTTCGCGCGACCGTCTATTTCCCGATCGGCTTCGCGATTTGGTGGTATGCCGTAGAAGGCTTGGTCCTGCTGATGTACTTCGGGATGCAGGCCTACCAAGACTACGTAAACAATGCCTACTTGTGGCTCCTGATCGGCGTGCTCTATCGCCTCCCGAAACTGGCCGAGATGCCTCAACCGGTTCCCATTCCTAAGCATTTGCGCGGAGTGCCCAGCTGGCGGCTCGCGCTGATTGGAAAGTAACGGGCGCGTGGGACATCGTGAGAATCGTGACGGCTCTCCGCGTCACGACCAATGACGGCGTCGCTTTGCTGATTCTAATTCCGCATCTCTTTTATACACTGAATATAAAGCGACCACGGGACACGCGGATTTGGGCGGTCGAGAAGTTGCAGGGGCCAACTTACGAGGAATAGCGGCAGAGCCAACGCAGCTCCGTAGCTGCTCAAAAGAGGCTGAATGACATTTGATATCTTCACGAGAAGGGGAGAGCCGAACCCCGCGGTCTGGACGATCCGAAATCCCGCCGGCTCAAGGAGCTCTCGGTACGTCTCGAGCGTGTATCCATCGCGAACGTGCCAGCCCGCCGATTCGTCCGTACAGACGCAGCCCTTGTTCCCCGGATGCTCCGAATAGGGGCAGCAGACGTGCAAGATTCCGCCCTCCCGAAGCATTCCAGAGCGGCAAAGGCCAGGGCAGCGACCGAGGCGCCACCGGCGCAAGCCTGCCCTTTACTGGTGATGCTTTTCGAGTCTGTGACTCGCCGTATTTCCAGCAGTTAGCGACTCTCGTCATAGCTCGCTGAGACTGGATGACACGCAGAGTGGCAACTCCAACACAGCGTTGTGAGATTCTCCTCAGTATCATTGCCTTGCCGACTCCGCCATTGAATGTGGTGGACCTGAAGGTCTTCCATGCGTCCGCAGTGCTGACATCGCCAGCCATCACGTTCTAGAACTCTCTGGCAGAGTTCGCGATAGGCCGTGGGATCAAGTCTTAAGCGAGAGTTCATTTGACTGATGCGGATTCAAGTCGTCGCCTCTTGGACGATTTGCAGGACCTCAATCCTCTGAGGTTGTGGGAGACTGAGAACCAATCGAATGATCGCGGGCACAAGAGCGTTTTGATTTCTGGCCTCCAGATTCACTCCTGCCAGAAAATCTGCGCAGATCATTTCCAAGCAGTAACCTCGCGACTTGTCGCTCCCAAGCATTAGACCCGCTGTTTCGAGCGCCTGCTCGATCACCGGAAGTTGGCTCTTGTAAGCCTTGAAATAGAGGATCTCCCACGGTTCGGTTTCCTTCCCGGTCAAATGCTTCGAGACCTCCCGTTTGAATTCTTCCTTGGGAAGTTCGCGCGCTTTGTGCAACCAGGTTGCACTATCGAACCTCTGGCCGTCCCGCCGTGCCACCTTAGCTAATTCCGTCGCCTTCGCCCAGCCCACCTGCTGTAGTTCGACCCTGTGAACGCGAGGCAACTGCTCATGGACCGCCATCAGGTAGTACGCCTTACGCCTGGACTCTGGAAATTTCCGTTCCAGAAATTCATCGAATGAACGGACGTTGTCCACCCTCCAGTACCGCCCGGCCCGCACCTCGCACAGGTATCGGCCAAGCTCGACGAACTTCGAATCGCGCTCCTGTTCCGTTGCCCTCTCCCAAGCCAAGATCTGCTCGATCTTCGAGAGCACAAAGACGGCGCGGCGGCGATTGAGCTTCGGAGCCATCAAAGGCCTTCCGTTAGTCGTCAAGCACGTCAAGCCAATCAAGGTCGGCGGCTCCTGGTTGACGAATGAGTTTGGTTCCGACCAGTGATTCGTTCCCGAGGCACAGTCCGAGATGCGCGCAGCTGACGCACCCGCTCTGCGGGAAACGGATCCCAGGGTGCGAAGGAAATTGGGCGGTTTCGATTTGCCGAGCGGTCGTTTCGACCAACTGGCCAAACTCCTGACGCTGCTCTTCCGTGACCGACGCCAAAAGGTATTGAATCTCTGGGACGCGTTTCCTCACGAACGCCACAATCGCAACATCAGAGATGTCTGTGATCCAGGAGTAGCACACGAGCTGAAGATCAAGCGATGTTAGCCCTTCGGGTTGATCTGGGTAACGGGCACTCGTAGTCTTCCATTCCAGCAAACGCCGCGTGTCGTCCAGTTGCCCAAGAGCATCGACATAGGCAACGAATTCGTTGCCATTTGAGAGACTGCGGACAATTTTCTTTTGCATGTTGAGTTTGGGCTGGCGAATCCGAATTCGATTGTCCCTGGCGAACTGCTCAAGCAACGCGATACCCTGCCGAAGCACGCGCTCCCAGTCATCTCCGTGGGAGTACTCAAGTGGGACGTCTCGGTATGTCCCCCACTCCCTGAACAACACTGCTCCAGGATCCTCGCGCTCGAAGAGTGCCGCTAGGGCCTTTTCGAAACAGCGGCCAAAGCACAGCGCTGCCCGAGAATCCCTTTCTCTCCAGCCGTCGAGATAGCGGTAGCGATAGCTTTTCGGGCAGCGAAGGAATTGGGAAATCTGCGAGTAGCTAAATGTCACGGGACACCGTCCGGCTTCTCACTGTCGGAACTGATAGTTCTTCCCACTCACTTGCCGGGGCAAACCCGCTGAGATTGAGAAAGGTTCGCCGATTGAGCGTTGTATGAGAGATCCGGACGACTCCTCGTAGACCAAGAAGAGCCTTCTCGTCGACTTCATCGCGGCCCATGAGATCTTGGTCGTAGCCAAAATCCCTTAGGAACCACCGGAGTTTCCATAAAGCTTTCGGAGAGCAATAGAGTCGGCCAGTGAAGAAGTGGCCCTCATGTTCAGTCGGTTCCAGGACTGCGAATCGCAGGACGTAAAAGGGTCTTTGCTGATGCCACCGGAAGAAAGCTCGATCGACACGGACGAGGAAAGAGCCCTCCAAGCTGTCATCACGTCTCTGCTGTTCACCATGCAAACCCTGAATTTGGCGTTTCATGGTGCGACCTCCTGCGACTTGGCGTAGCTGTTGAGCTGACAGATCAGTCCGTCGCGATCCTTGGCCGCGCGCTCGGCCAGATCGTTGATGAATGCTTCGACCATGTCCCGGCTGGCTTCTCGGAGCGTGGCAGTTCCGCAGTAATGCGCGGCGTACAACTTGACGAGATTTGCGTCCAGCTTGTACTGGCGGATCAGAAGGCAGAGGCGATCGCGAAGGCGAGGCTGACCGTTCTGGTGACCGCTATTTCCGTTCGCGGGAGTCTTTCGCTGATCGGATGAGGAGGAATTGCTCGATCTAGGGGACCAGCCCAATTCCTCGACCGAGCAGAGGCCGATGCCGTAGGCTTTGCGGAGGGCACGGTTGACGGCGCGAGTCTCGGCAACACGCATCTCGGCGCCGTGGACCAAGGATGAGACGTTGGTCGGGTCGGCGTCTCCATAACCGACGAAACCTCTCGAACCAAATGGTGATTTGTAGACGACAGCCTTGAACACCCAACGGTTTGCGCCTGGTTCGCACAATCGAGTCTGAACAGTTGTACTGATACCCAGACAGCGATTGCGTAACGCCATACGAAGTAGGCCGCTGTGCGTGATGTACCAACGACCATCCAAGAGCTGGAGATCGCCAAGCGCTACTAGCAGCGCATGCTCTTGGCTCAACGTCCTAAGACTCGAGATAGCGGCTTTAGGAATATTTCCCCATATCGTCCGGGCGATACGGACATTTGTTCTTGCGATGGTTGCCCTATTCTTCATAGCCTATTCCTCGTTCGTTCTAATTAACACCATGCATTGTATTGTATGGTATTTACACGCATCCTGTCAAAGATTTTCCCTGGCCAAAGCCATACATTTAAATACAATGTGATCCGCTATGAAAAAGGACGCTGCTCTTTCTTTCCGCATTCCCGGACGTTTGAAAGCAGAGCTCGAGAAGGTGGCTCTAAGTGAAGGCCGCAGTCTTGCGCAGGTGTGTGAGGCATTGCTGGCTGGCGGACTTGAGATCTACAAGAAGGAAGGCCCGAAATACCTCCAGCGCCTTCTCTCACGCCAGTAGAGGAAAGGATCCTAGGAGCAGACCAATCCCAACATACGAATATTGTCGAGTTCCAATTGAGGGCGAGAAAGGAATCTTCAGTCGACGAATTCAAAGAAAGGACAGATACGAAATGGATCTCTCAACGAGGGAATTGACTGACTAGCGCTCAGGATTCGAGCTCGACTTCCTGCCGGACGCGCGCCCTGATGAAATCTCCGTGCTTGCCTGCCTCCCGCAAAATCCGTGCACTGCTTGTGAATGACGCATCTCCTGACCGTTTGGTGCGCTGGCAGGGGTTGTCTGGTCTCACTCTGCGCTTCTGCATCGCCGCTACGGCCGCAACAGCGCTCGCCTGGCTGTCGCGGAAGTATTGTGAAGAGAGATTTCTACGTCGCTCCGTTCTCGTGTCGATGACTACTGCTGATGCTCCAGATCGAGACGTCTGCTGACGCAGTTCTGGTTCGCCCGAACTGCACCTTTGATCACGACTATCCGCGTTGCAATTTGTCGCTCCCGAATTCTAGGCTTCTACTCGTCATTCCACCCGGGCGCTGGCGTCAAACATAGCTCGCTTTGACGGTGAACAC
>Ga0210394_10001367_pt1 | contig 39759 bp, 32 predicted proteins | sample IncBWC12MmetaG_FD_160121 | JGI IMG/M metagenome (GOLD analysis project Ga0210394, IMG submission 160121) | Forest soil microbial communities from Barre Woods Harvard Forest LTER site, Petersham, Massachusetts, United States - Inc-BW-C-12-M | ecosystem: Environmental > Terrestrial > Soil >... | reverse complement strand
CAGTGTTTTGTTGAATCAACGCTCGCGAACGAGTTTAGCCATTGAAATACCTGCATATAGGACTCCGGGTGAGTGTTGCGTCGACCCATTGAGACCACCGCGTTTATCGGGAGTTAGGCTGGCTGAAGCCACAGACTCTTACCACGGACGACGGCGCATTCATTCGAGAAAGACTGCCGCGCTCGACGGAGGAACCTACTCAATGTGGACCAAGAATCTTGTCTCTCAAAGGGCCGTCATCTTGAAGTGAAAGCTCTTCCGAGATAAGGTACGTGTAGGATCTTTTTTCGCCGGCCCGATGCTTGGTTCCGAGGTGGATTATGGACCCTCTTCGTCGGCCCCCTTCCTGGAATTATCTCGTCGCGCAGTCGCTCGACAAACTAAATGAAGCTGAGTCCACTTTGCCGCGGATCATCCTCTTCGCGTTTGATCCGGCCCTCAATCATTCGCTAATTGAAGCCGATGTTTTCATTCGGCCCGCAATTTCGAGATTGAGGAAAGCGCTTCCAACTCGTGGGAATAGTGCATTTTAGCGTTTCGTGCCTTAGCGTGTTTATCTAACTCCCGAGGACTTAGACGTGAGCGGAATTTTCGGAATGCTTTCGCTAAGCGGGGAGCCAGCTAGCAGGACGGAACTGGCTCGGATGATGGTCGCCCTGAGGCACCGAGGACCAGATGGGTCGGGTGAATGGATCGATAGGAACGTCGGCCTCGGGTATGAGCTCTCTACGATTTCAGGTTCAACACGGGAGTCCCTGACGTTTAGATCGGACAACGGCCACCTAATCGTCGCCGATGCTCGAATCGATAACCGAAAGGAACTTATTGCCACGCTCGGATTGAGAAATAGAACCCCTGACGGAATAGGAGACGCCGAGCTAATCTCGCGCGCATATATGAAATGGGATGAACTCTGCCCGGAAAGACTCTTGGGTGATTTCAGCTTTGTAGTCTGGGACCCGAAAAAACAACGATTGTTCTGCGCCCGAGATTGTTTCGGTGTGAAACCATTCTATTACTACTACAGCGCCGACGATGTGTTCGTTTTCGCTTCTGAAATCAAAGCCCTTCTCGCTACCAGCGTGGTTCCTCGACGAATCAATGAACGCAGGATTGGTCAGTATCTCCGATCCGATCTCGAAGATAAGACCACCACTTTTTACCAATCGATCTCGCGGCTCGCACCGGCACACAGCATGACGATAGTCCACGGACAAATGAAGCATCGTTGCTATTGGTCTCTTGATCCGTCGCTAGAACTCTCGCCGCGATCGGGCGAAGCATTCGCGGAGCAATTTCGCGAACTATTCTTTGATGCCGTTCAAGTCCGAATCCGCAATTGCCCATCCGTAGGTTCGATGCTGAGCGGAGGTCTGGATTCCTCAAGTATCGTATGCGCTGCTAGGGACTTGCTGGGCCGGAACGGCAAGGAAACGCTTCACACCTTTTCGGCGGTATTCGATGAGGTGCCTGACAGTGACGAGCGACCATTCATTGACGTCGTGGTCGCCGGACAACGCCTAAAGCCACACTTTATCCACGGCGATGCACTCAGCCCATTGATGGATTGCGCCGATTCCTTTTGGCATCAGGACGAACCTTTCTATGTCCCCAATCTCTTCTTGCATCAAAAGCTCTATGAAACAGCACGGGCAAACGGTGTAGGTGTTGTTTTAGACGGGTTCGATGGCGACATCGTAGTTTCTCACGGCCTTCGATATTTAGGCGATCTCGCGCGCAGCTATCGGTGGGTAAAGCTTGCCAATGAAGTAAGGAGCCTTTCGAGACGCTTCCAGTGTTCGGTATGGAATGTAATTCGCCATCATCTCGTTGGTTCAATCGCCCCGCCATTAATCAAGACACTGTATCGGTTCGCACGGCGCATTAGTCGGCAGGATGCTGGTACCTCGAGAATTGTGAACGTGGATTTCGCGCGTCGATTAAGCACTAACGATCATGACCGGAAATCAGCCTCCAAGTACCCACAAGCAGCGACTAATGTGAGGGAGGCACACTGCTCTGATCTGACGTCGGGTATTGTCCCATTTGCCCTCGAAGTCGCGGGCCGCGCCGCGGCAGCATCTTCAATCGAACCCCGCTACCCATTCTTTGATCGGCGACTTGTTGAGTTCTGCCTCGCGTTGCCCCACGAGCAAAAGTTAGACCAGGGATGGACGCGAGTTGTCATGCGCCGTGCCATGAAAGACATACTTCCGCGTAAGGTGTGTTGGCGTGGAACCAAGTCGGATCTAAGTCCAAACTTCACGCGCGCACTTCTCAAGTTCGACTGGAAGCCGTTGGACCGGGAGATTAACGACGAAGCGGGACGGGTCTGGCAGTATGCAGATTTCGAGTGCGTCCAGAAGGCGTATCAACGCTATCTCGCAGCACCTTCAATCAACGATGCTTTAGTCCTGTGGAAGATTATTACCCTGGCGTTGTGGTTGGAGCGGATTCAAATCCGTTGACATGTTGAGGTCCCGGCATCTATATGCACGTACTGAGTAGTTGCGCAGAGCAGAAATAGTTTGAGAGGTGGATTTCAGGGATTACTTGGAACGACAGATTAACTCGATCGAATTCCGATGGGGAAGTATGGAAGACCGTCTCGAGCGTCCTCCCAAGGGCAAGAAGAAGTACCACAAGCCCGAGCTTGAGGTGTTTGGTTCGGTCCAAGATTTTACCCGCCTTCTTGGTACAAGTAGTCACGACGGCCTCACTGGAACGAACCTTGTAGGCGGCGCGAAGACCAGAAAGTTTCGTCCTCCCAGAAGACGCGAATGAATGTCTATCAAGCGTACGGGCTTAATATCGAGTCTTCGCTTGAGCTGCCCGAACTTCCTCCAGGCCGGAGCGCTGTGGATGTTGTTGTGCAATGTCAAAGAGCAAATCGACTAAGTTCGTCTCGGGAAGACAGGAGTGGTCGGCTTGGCGGACATCAAAACAGAATTAGCCTCTTCTGTCCCGGTGTTGGGCACTTTGTGATTCGCAGATCATCTATTGCAGTTCGACCCGTACATGGCGTCGGGAATCCACTACTTCGATTACATCTTCTTGGGCCTGCTATGGGTCTTCTCTTGCATCTGCGCAAGGCGTTGGTTCTGCATGCGAGCGCAATTGTAATCAACGGTCAAGCGGTCGTGATAGCGGGGGAATCCGGTTGTGGAAAGTCCAGTCTTTCGTCCGCACTCCATGCGCGCGGTTACTTTGCGCTTTCGGATGATCTGCTCAGAGTCGAAAGCGTGGCCGGTCATTGGGAAGCTTTTCCCGCGGTCCCACAGTACAAATTGTGGCCCGATGTAGTTCGATTCCTCGGCTATCAGCCCGGGAATATGGCGAGAATTCATGCCCGCTCGACGAAACGAGTTTTCCCTTCAATCCAAGGATTTGCGGATAGATCTATACCGATCTGCTGCATCTACATTCTAAGGGTAGGTAAATCCCTGAAGATCGAACGCCTGTCGCCAAAGCAAGCTTTTGTCGATTTAATGCGGCACGCGTATTGCCGTTCGGTGGTTGGCCTCACGGGACCAGTCTCGCATTTCTTCCGGTGCGGACAAGTTGCACAGGATGTTGCAGTCCGACGTCTAAGTCGAACAGAAAAGCTTGCGACTCTGAGCCAGCTAGCGGATTTAGTGGAGCAGGATCTACCCCGTCCGTCGCGGGCTTATGGTTGTCGTTCGATTGAGGTATATCCGTCCGCGGAGTCAGCGAAATCCCAAGGCTAACTGATTAGCCCTGACTGCGTCTTCGACGCGTCGTTGGTGCCAGAAACCCGTCCCAACCAATTTGTTGATTCCAGAGAACTTAGTGAACAAGTTTCTGGACAGTCGGATTACTGGATATTACCTGGCTAGACTCCACTCGTCGGTTTCCGCGTCAATCAGGTGCTAGCCCTTTGGCAATGCCCTGCGCAAGATTCGGGGGTTGCTCCGTTACTTGCTGGTTGCCTATATCAAAACGGGCGCTGCGTACCCTTATTGTATGTGTTTCCAACGCTGAGGTGGACTATGGACACTGCCTTAGAAACCCCGGTTCCCGACCTCATGGTTCGGCGGATCGTAGATCACTTGAGAGCTGCACAAGTCGGGCTCTTGACAGCGGCAGATAGTCAGGCCAATAACGCAACACTGCTCGAAGCGCAAGCATTTGTGTTGCAGGCGCTTACAGTGCTGTCGAGAGTTGCCGCCGCAGACAGTGGGTCGGGTAAGAAAGTTGAAGCGACCCGTGCGACGGCGCAAGGCGCGAGGCTCCTGTAGGGTCGCCTCAATACAAGGCATGTCCGGTTGTAATGGGCCAACTCTCGGCCCGATTGCGCTGTATCCGTGGCCAGAGCGGCTTCAACCAACCCGCAGCGACGAAGGCCAACCCAACGTAGAAAATCCACGGCCAAGTATGCGGGGCGGACCACCAGAAGGGATTAGTCAAGAACATCTGCTTGATCTTAACCGCATTAGATTACTGGAGGACACGGCGGGAACGCGAGCATATACAAGCGCGTAACTAGACGGGATATGGCAGGGTCACTTACTGAACGGCGTATGCGGTTTCGACTCATTGGTACCCGAACGCTCAGTGCGCGAATTGCCTCCATCTGCGCGGGCAATCAACTGCATAGCACATGGTCTCGCTCAAACATCGTCGTCATTCTCAGAACTCCCCGTCTAGCGCAGAATCGAAGAGCATTTCTGACTCGCATTAAATGCGACGCGCCTCCGTGTCCTCCGTGCGAATCTCGACAAGTTGACGAGCCGCGCAGGCAACAAGATCGTGCTTCTGTTGTCGGTTGCTGCGAGCGACTCAATGACCTCGATTGCTTGATCAGAGAGGAACGCGAGTTTTCGGCAAGATGGTAGAGGAGTACCCGAAAGGCTCAGCCATTGAGTTTTGTGCTCCTCCCCCTTGTCAGAGAAGCCAAGAAGCCGCGTGATCTGGGTGAACACCCGGGTTAGCGAGTGGGGAAGGAGAATCGATGAGCGCTCGCCGATGCGCGTGCTTGCTCCAAGTGCAACGAACCCTGCACGGCCACCGCCTTGTTTGTCGAACGACCGAAGTAAAGCCCGATCAAAGGGCGATGCGATTAGACTGGGAGGGACCTAGTAGTACAGGTACCAGGTACAGGTTTTAGGACAGTAGACTGCCCTGTACCCGTACAGGTAGCAGAGACTGACCAACGGACCAGTGCGAGTTATTGCAGCGTGTAGAACCAGACGGTTTACGTCCCGGCCGGAGCCTGTGAGCTTGAGTTAGATCGCGCGGGAGGATCCAGGCCCAAGCGGCGGCCTGCCGCCAGAACCGAAAATGGGGCGCATGCCGTTGTATTTCCAACGGGCAAATCCTGCGCAGCAATGCCTAGGAACGGATTCGAGGGGTTTAGCGGACGGACTCCCGCTGATCGAGTCCGATGCAAGCCGGGCAAGTCCGAGTCTCCCGTTGCTAGCAACCGATGCGTTGGCCGACTCGAGGTTTAGGCTGTTTGCGGCGAGCCGTATCGGAGCTTTTTCCTCCGTTCGATCTGGACTGTGCCTTTGAAATAGGCGCCTTCTTCGATTAAGATTCGCCGCGTCGTTAAATCACCGGTCACCGAGGCATGCTTCTTGATCTCGATCCGTTCGGCGGCACGAAGATGGCCCGTGAGTTCTCCGTAGACGATGACTTCACGAGCGTTAACATCAGCGGTGGCTTTCGCCGTTTCTCCGATCGTGAGCCGATTGCAATTCAGAGAAATCGGGCCCGGGATAATGGTGTCAAGGTGCAGATCGTTGCCGGGCATCGCGTCTCGTTTCGGGGCGCGATCGGACCTCGGATTAATGGATCGATAGTGGATTGGGTTGACCGGTTGGCTCTCTGGTGCCTCGATCGATGAATCGACAATGACTGTCGAGCTCGGCGAGGTTGAAATCGAAAGCGTTGCTGCATGTGCCTGCTTGCTCCACCACATAGACTCCTCCTTAATAGGGTCAATGGCGCAAGCGGACCGCCAAGAAATGTATTCCGGTGCTCAAACCTAAACAAGTGTGAATGATAAAGAGTTGTCCGTTCGTATAACAGGTGGCTACGCTCCGGAAACTGTATTCGTCAAATTCACAAGACACCACCGGCCGACCGTTTTGTGATATGGCTTTTCACGTTCGGCAATGGCAGACTAAGGGGGCCCTGCCATCAAATCTGTCTTCCGAGGTCTGCGGATCATTCCTCGCCCTGGCCCGCCGCCATCCTCTTGGATGCCCGCTCGCGCAGTCCCATGCTCCGCCCGCGCGAGACACGTCGCAGCTCTGACGAGAGAGCGACAAAGGAATACAGGACGTGCAAACACCTACGAATCGCGCCGCACCTAACGAAATCACACCGCTCGGCGAACGCCGCGCCCACCGGCGTTACCCTCTCAAATCATTTGTCTACGCTAGAATCAACGAAAGCAATGGCGGAATTGTGGCCGATGCGAGCGAGAGCGGCGCACAGATTATGACGCCTGGAACTCTAACGGTAGGGGAACTAGTCGAGATCTCGCTCCGATCCGACATGAGCGAGTATCCCATCAAAGTGACCGGGCGTACGGTCTGGCTCGACGACTCACACCGGACCGCAGGGCTCCAGTTTGTTGACGTGACGGAGAATGTGCGCCGTCGGGTTGGAGACTGGATAGCGCATGAGGGAGGCGACGCCGAATCTACGCTTCAGAAACCGGCGGCAGCTAAGGGCCCCGCGAAACTCACCGAAGAACTCGAACAGATGTTTCCTTCCGAGGCTTCTCCCAACAAACCTGCCGTGCGTAAGTCTCCAACCAGCAATCCTGAGCCTCGGCCGGCTGTCGAGTCGGTGCACCCGTTGCCTGAATTTCCGACCCAGCTCCACCGATCTCTTTACGAGCGTCGTTACGAGCCGCCTACGCTCAGCGAACCACCGGGGCGATCAACGACGGCGCGGATCGCTGTGATCGTCTCTGCGGCAATGGTCGTAAGCCTCGCGGTGAGTATAATCGCTGTCCGGTCTCCGCAGTGGTGGCGATCACCTAACAATGCGACGCCGACAGCGCCCGCGAGCGCATCGGCGCCCGCAGCTGATCCGTCTGGAATGCTGGAGCCCTCCGAGCCGACCACTACTCCGCGCGACAGCGCGGCACCACCGTCCTCCGCGGCCACAGACGACTCATCTGCTGCCGGACCAACTACGGCTGGCAGTCCGCCTCTCACGCCTTCAAAACACTCATCAACTCTGAATCATCCCGCGATTTCTCCTCCGGTCCCGGCTGGCGCCGCCAGCGACGCGTCCGTTAGCGGCTCTACTGGATCGGTGGCTGGCAACAGCGGAACTGCCGCCGTGGCCCAGCAGTCATCAGAGGACGACGCAATCATGGTGACTCCGCCGACTGCAGGCTCAGCACCAGCGTTGGTGTCTTTGCCTCGGGTAGCGATCACCGCCTCGGATGTCGTGGCTATAGGGGTACAGAGTTCCGCTCTCGTTTCGCCGGACGTTGGCGTCCAACATCGCGCCGAGCGCCTGGAATTCGGCAAAATTGCGGCATCTCCGCCCGCCGTCTCGCTGCCAGCGGCTGTTGCGCGCGAGAATACCGCGGAAATTGTTCGCTTGCGAGCTGTCATCGACGACCGCGGCGAAATCAAGAGTCTCGATGCGAGTCACGGGCGTCCGGAGCTGATTCCTTTGTCGGAAAGCCTTGTTCGCCAGTGGAACCAGACGCCTGCCCGTTTGAACGGAAGGCCGATTGAATCCTTCGAAGACATCACATTAAACTTCCGAAGACCGCAGTAAGTGCTGCGCTCTTAAAGGTTCAAGATTATTCGCATGTCGTCGATAACGGCACGCTCCGAAATGGCGCACCGAGCCTGATCGGAGTCCTCCACTGGGCTCATGTAGTAGGTATTGGCGTCAATGCTCGCGATGACCGAGTTCCCGCTGCCGGCGGAAGACGTGATCGACACACTTTTGCCAATGTCGCCGAGTGCGGTAAGTTCAGTTCTTTCTACGGCGAACCGATGCCACACAAACGCTGGGCGACTCGGCAGAGATCCACGATTCTTCGTTAAGGAAGAGAAACGTACTAGTAGTTCTATGAGTTTGTAAAAAGATTGGTACTTGACAGTGTGTGGAAGCACGGATTACAAGTCCGATACGCTGGCGTGACCGAAGCGTAAGGCACGCCGAATTCGCGAAGTGCCACCGATCAGCCTAATTTGAGCAAGCTCTTGCATACCGCTAGGACCCAAACCCAGGGGGCGAGAGAGCCACATTGTAAGCAAACGAGTTATTCTTTGATTATGGGCTATGGATTGGAACTGAAAGTGTTACTATACCCGCGACGCTAGGATCTTGGAGGTCCACACATGAGATTCGTTCGAATCCTGTCCTTGATGGCGCTTGTCGGCTTTTGCGCGGTTGTAGCCAGGGCTGACACCACCATTCCGGGTGATCCAACGATTAGGGCCGACGATCCGACGTGCCCAACGGGCGCTTATTGCGCTACCATCGTGAGTGGACCCACGGCAATAACCGTTGCTTACTGTAATCCGTTTACACTCCTCGTGGACCCCTCTGCCTGTCCAAATACTCCTTTTAATCTGGCAGTAGCGGACCCGCCGGGTTTTTATTCTGTACCTCCCATTTACACTTGCGGTTCGAATGTCTTTGCCGAGTGGGCCCCGACCGGCACTCTTTCTCCACTTACGTTTACTGGGTGCAATTTTGCGGATGGCACAATACCCGCCAATACGGCAATTACGATCTCTGCGATGGGAGGGCCCGTAGTCCTTGACTTGCCGGCGGGCTTCACGTGCTCTGAAGGTTGTAGCGGCGACGATATTGAGCTTACTCCTGAGCCGCGGACATGGGTGCTGTTTATAACTGGACTCTTACTCTTTTCTCTTGCGGGTTTCGCGAGAAAGCGCTTTGGAGCGAAATCGGTCGCCTAGGCTACTAGGTGAATGTGGCAATCGCTAGGGTGGACAGCGTGGCTCCCCTAGCGAGGCTCACGACAATTTTCCGTGCGAGGAAGCGGCTCGGCACCGAGGCCAATTGACATGTTTGGCTGCTGTCGCCGGGTTCGCCGTTTTTCCTAACGCTTCTTCTCAGTGTGTTGTTTAATCAAGCTTGTGAACTCCGAGTTGTCACTTAAGTTCTTCAAGTCCTCGTCTCCAGCGGCAAATTCAGCTGGATAATGTTTGTCAAGCGCCTCCCGCAGCAACTTCAGAGCCTCGGCTGATCGTCCCAACAGCGCATCAATTTCCGCCTCGGCGTAAATGTAGCTGACGGTGTCCTTGTCAATCCCGCGTGCTTGCCGGATAAAGTTCTGTGCGTCTGGGGCATTACCGGTCTTGGCATAAGAGAGCGCCATCTCGACCATCACGTCAGCATCCTGGGGGTTGGTCTGCAACTCCTTGAATCCAGCAGCGATTGCTTGCTGATACGCTGCCCGTGCCATGTCTTGCTGTCCTGATCCGCGATAAGCGTCCGCTAGATTTACTATCATCTGGGTGTCGTTCGGATTGAGCGCAACGGCTTTCTCGAACGCCTCGACCGCGCTTGGGTATTGCTTTAGGAAAAAGTAGGAGGTTCCTAAATTCGAGTACGTGGAGAAATTGGGCCGAATTTGAAGGGCTTTTTGATAATAAGGGATCGAGTCCTGATACATGCCTTGCTGGGCGAACACATTCCCGACATTCTCGTACCCGATGTCGATATCCGGTTCAAGAATCGTGACTCGCTGATATGCTTGAAGGGCTTTGGGATAGTCGGCAGAATGGAAGTAGGCTTTCCCGAGCGCGTTGTAGTTTGTCCAGTAATACGGGTTGAGTTGTACGGCCTTCTGGTACGCGACGATGGCTTGGTTAACATTACCACTGTCCAAGTGCACATCCCCTAAGCGACGATAGAACTCATCTGAATTGGGCGCTAGCGAAAGAGCGCGGGTCAACTCCGCAACCGCCTCCGAGTATTTACCCGTAGCCCGGTAGGCCGTGCCGAGGGTGGCATGGACTTCCGGCAATTTGTCGTTCAACCCCTGCGCTTGCTGGGCAGCCGCGAGAGCCTTTTGCGTCAAGAAACTGTCTTTCTTGATCGAGTTCATCAGTAGACTCGCGTCGGCAACGCCAGTAAATGCAAGAGCAAACTTGGGATCTGCTTTCAGCGCCTGATCGAAATAATCTAGAGCTGACTGATAGCTTTTCTCGTCGTGGCCGCGCATGGAATTGCGTCCCCGTAGATATAGATCATAGGCAGCGACGTTGTCGGTCGGCCGGGCCTGCGCCGTGGCGAGCTCGTCGCTTGTAGGGTTGACGCTGAGTCCCGAGACAAGCTGCGTGTAGATTTGGTCCTCTAGGGTGAACAGGTCTCCTACAACGCCATCAAATTCTGCACTCCAAAGTCTCGTGCCGTCCGCTACGTCCTCCAGTTTCATGGTGATGCGCATTTTGTCCCCGGAGGCTTGCAACACGCCTTGCACCAATAAGTTGGCTCCCAATCCGCGGGCGATTTTTTGCAAAGGCTGGCTTTGGTCCACCTTGTCGGTCGCCTCAGTGGGGGTGACTCGGACGTCTTTCAATTGAAACAGCTTTGCTGAAAGTGCCTCCTCAATGCCCTGGGCTACATAACCAAGTTGCGAAGATTCTCCGAGCATTTGGAGAGGTAGAACGGCAACGAATCGACCGCTTGAGAGGGGAGGAACTCCGGAAACACTCGACGTGCTTCCTTTCTCTCCGCCGCCGAAAATCTTATGGCGGACCTGCGGGATGGCGAAGGAGAGAATCAACGCGGCGAGCATACCTCCGCCGACCCAGAGCCAGCGGTGGCTTGCGAATTCAGGAAGCTGAATTTGTATGCTGGAACCGCTGCGCGATACGCCAGTGCGCGACATACCACTGCGCGACAGTCCACTTACCGATTGGCCGCCCTGCAAGTCCGCCAGGATTTCGTATGCGTTTTGATAGCGATCCTCCGGGTCCTTCTCAAGGCATCGCATAATGACGCGGTCGAGCCAGGTTGGGATCGCAGGATTTGTCAGCTTCGGACTTTTCGGCCGTTCCTGAAGGCGCTGATACATTACCTTGAGCGTAGATTCGCCGGTAAAAGGGACGTCGCCCGCGACCATTTCGTAGAGAATCAGGCCGAAGGCGTACAAGTCTGAGCGTCCGTCGGTTGGCTTTCCTTCAACCTGTTCCGGGGACATGTAGCGCGGAGTCCCCAGAAACGCTCCAGTCTGCGTCATGCCCACAGCGCCTGCTGCGTAGGATTTCGCCAGGCCAAAATCCGCGATGTATACCTGGTCGCTCGCATCCACCAAGATATTCTGTGGCTTCAAATCTCGGTGTACTACATCTTCGGCGTGTGCGGCCGCAAGTGCTCCGGCAAGTTGTTGAGCGAATTTCAGCACTCGCTCCAGTGGCATCTGTGGGTTGTTCCGGATCAGCTGGTGAAGATCTTGGCCTTCGACATAGGCCATGGTGATGAACTTCATGCCTGCGACTTCGCCCATGTCATGTATGCGAAGTATGTTTTTGTGGGAGATCTTGCTCGCGAGGACCAATTCCTGTTTGAAGCGGTTCAGGGCATCTTCTTCCCCAGCGACGCCTTGACGAACCACTTTAATCGCAACCGTGCGATTCAGCTCTTTGTCAGTTGCTTTGTAGACGCGGCCCATACCGCCCTGGCCCAGGAGAGCCTCGATACGGTAACGCGGACCGAAATCGCTTCCCGGTTTAAGGACGGTCGGGTCCACCGTCTGAATGGTTGCAGAGTCGGCAATGGGCATCGGAGCGCTGCATTGGGAGCAGGTCTCAACGAAATCCGGATTGGCAGTCTTACACTTAGGGCAAATGATCATGCTAACCGCCAGAGCGGCTCGGGGCTATGTTGCTGAACCGTGTCGAATTATCCGGCATAAGACTGCTATCTGCAACAGTTGGCCCAATCTATCACGCATGGGTGTAGCGAGAGCGTGACCCTCCACGGCATCTTCTCGATCCCACGGGCAGTTGAGTTACAATTGGACCACAACGATCTCGGCAAAGTGGCAGTCGCCTTAGAGCGTAGACCACGCTGCTTCTTACGAAAAGTATCCGAGTAGGGCGTCCCTCCAAGCGAGGCGGGGAATCGGAGTGCAGGCATGAGCAAGATCTGGGATTCGATAACAGCTGTGGAACGACAGACAGCTGACTCGTCAAGAAGCAGAAGTCGTTCGGTTGCCGACCGCAGGTCTGGTCCGCGCCTATGGGTAAATGCGCCGCTGTTGGTCTATGGGCGCACCACGGATGACGAGCCATTTCACGAACCGACAGAAGCGCTGCGCGTGAATGCCAGCGGCGGATTGATCACCCTCAGAACCGCCCTGAGTCCTGGCAGTCCTTTTCTGCTGATCAACAAAGTTAATCACAAAGAGCAGAAGTGCCACGTGGTCGGCCACAGAGGGAGCTACCTAAATAGGAGTGCGGTGGGTTTTGAATTCTCAGAACCCGTTTCTGATTTTTGGGATGTGAAGCAGTAGCCCGGTCATCTATCTCGGTGCGCCATCCTCCTGATTGATCGTTCTGTCCGTGAGACGAATTCAGCGATAGCGTGGTTTTGGCAATTCCCAATCTGAAGCCTCCGTCAGCACCCGCTCACTTTGACTTCGACGGGCGCAGCCGTCGACGGAGTACCCCGGCGATCAAGAGTAAACCGCTGCCGAAAAGCAACATCGTGCTGGGTCCTACTGCGGTGATCACTGGATCGGGGATGGTTTCAAACGCGTACGTACGCAGTTGTATCGCATCTTCAGACGATTTTGCATTGCCAGCAAAGGCGACTACGTTCGCTGTTGGATCGTCCGTGGGCATTGCTACAGTTCCGTTTGAGGAATTTGTCACGCCGGAATTCGGAACACCAACCGTGACGTAGGTCTGCGCTTGGGCTGTCGTCGTACCGGCAACGACTGCCCACGTGAGAATCAAAATACCAAGCCCTGAAATTCGCATGATCGGATCCCCAAAGTCCTAAGAACGCTTCGTAGGTCTTGCACGATTCAAAACAATCGGTTACTTGAAGAACCTATTTCACGGCACCCTGGGGTTTGGTACTGTAGGACTTCCAGTGCTCTTCGGCTGGGGACCGAAAAGTCACATCTCATAATCGATGGCGTCAGGAAGGCTGTCAAGGTAAAACCTCATTACAACCGGTGGAAATCTTCTTTAGATCAGTTCTGGCTCGTCCGGGCTTCCTAAGTCATCGCGCACGCCCATAAACTCGCCCATGAGCGACGCGGGTCGTTCTCAATTGCAGCGCTCAGCGGAAGAAATTCGCTAGGATTGGTAGAGCCTCACTTTTGTTGTACGCACGTCGAACGCGACGGCACAGCTTCACGTAGGGCACTTCTCGGGTCCTATCTGACGCGTGTGCCGTATGAGACATAAACTGGCTGGTTCTCGGTGCAGAATTATATGCTGCTGCGATTCACAAGTAGGACATTCCTAATGATTGCAGCAATACGATAGCGAACCGGGCCGCAGAGAGGGAGTACATCGTGAATGGATATCGCAAACTTCGGCGCTTCCTGGCTGTTGGATTTGTTCTGTCACTCACGGGAGTTGTCTCGGCGCAAGAAACGCCCCCGACTCAGAGTGCGCCCGAAAAGGTATTGATTTTGAACGGGAAATCGGTGGCGGCAAAAGTACGGCAAATCGACGGTCGCTCCTACGTGGATATCGAAGCATTGGCTCAGGCAACCAGTGGAGAAGTCACCGTCGAGTCCAATCGGGTCGTACTCACGATACCCGCCCTGGATCCGAGCGCTGCACGTGGCGTCGCACCTGCTCAACCAGTGAACGGACTGTCGAGAAACTTTGCGAGCGCGGCCATCGCCGAGGTAGCGGAAATGAGAGAGTGGCGGGGAGCAATCGGAGCGATGATTACGTACGGATTAGCCGCCAGCAGTTCGTCGGCCCAGGATTATCATGAACGTGTGGCTGAGGGGCTCAGGCAGACGACGTTGACCGCGTCCACCGACGCAGACAGAGAGGCTCTCGCGCTACTTAAGAACGAGTCCGACACCTTGACAGGTTGGGCGAACGACGTGTTGGTGGCGCGTCAAAATCTGAATGGGGCGAAAACCATGGACCCAAACTCCCTGCAAAATGATCCGGTCTTGGCGAAAATCACGAGCTGCAGCCGCTTCCTGAATCTGATGCTTGTCAGCGGCACGTTCAGCGACGATGGGAGTTGTCATTAGGATTTGGTCGGTGAGCAACCAAGGCCTACTTGGGTCGAGCGGGCCGACATTGTTTTGAAATCAAGTGGCTCCAGACTTCCAGTGAACGTGGAGATGCGGATGGATGCGTGTGCCCGGCTTCGTCTGGATGGCCACAAACAGAGTGTCCAATACCGGATAGACACGAACCGAGGAAGTTTTTATTCTTGCTCGATTAGGAATTCAGAGCATTAAGTGTTCGCCGGCAAGTGCCTAGCGGAGGAACACCATGACGATCCGCGGTAAGTGCAGACACACGGATGGAATGCGTGATGAGCGCGGTTGCGTGGCCTTGGATTGTTCGTGCAATCTTTATATACCCACACAGACAAAGGTCATACCGTTTGTACAACCTCCGCGCCCACCGCTAAATGTATGGCGCTACGTCAGCTAAACGTACACTCGCTCGTCGGGGCGATCGCAAAAGGCCCAAACCAAATTCGTTCCGTCATCGGTGGGCTCAGTGCCTGATTAAGGCGGTGGTCTCAATGGGTCGACGCAACACTCACCCGGAGTCCTATATGCAGGTATTTCAATGGCTAAACTCGTTCGCGAGCGTTGATTCAACAAAACACTGCCCTGTTTAGGTTAAATCGAGTACAGCACAAAAGATCAGGTCCTTTTGAAAAATACTATCGGATCAACAGATTAGAAGGGTGTTGCACCGACCGGTTGAGCCGGCAGCGCTTACCGGAAAAGCGGTGCGCAGACGTTGAAGAGCGGCTACCAGCCACTGTCGGGAAGGCGGCAAACCGGGTTTGAAGCGAGCATAGGGATCCACCGAATTTTCGCGACTTCTGGGTGTCGTCGCCCAGTAGTCGTGGTCGCCAGTCCATATTTCGCTCGAGCGGTTTTCATACCCCTGGCGTTGCGTAGTTTTTTTTCTGCAATTGGTTCCTCCACTTGTCTTCCTTGAAAAAATTAAGCTGCCTCGAATACTGGCCATTTTCCTGGTTATCAATTCGGGCTCCAGTTGTGGTTTAATTCAGACTTTCTAAAATAAATGTCTACACTGCGGCCGTGAAGGGCGGAGCCCCGCGGTTATGCAGGTTCTTGAGCACGGTGGTATCAACGTTGTTGCGGAAAAAGGAGATGTTCGAATCATGCAGCTGAACGAACGGACAACGGTTACGGGGAACCGAGTAGGCAACAGGATCCTCTTATCAATTCCCGACAGCGAGTACACCCTGATACGTCCCCACCTGGAATTTCTCAGCATGCCTCACCACCTTAGTCTCTACGAACCGGGCCAACCACTCGAGTTCGTGCATTTCCCGAACGCAGGCATGGTGTCTCTTGTAATCGCGACCGAAGATGGGAAAACGGTTGAAGTAGGGGAGGTTGGCAGGGAAGGCTTTGCAGGGATACAGGCGGCGGTTGGCATCAACACGAACCAGGTGCGCGAGATCGTACAAATCGCAGGCGACGGGTTCAGGGTGAGAATTGGCGCATTGCAAAGCGTCTTGCGATCAGCGCCGGAGCTGCAACGGATTCTCACTCGCTATGCAGTAGTTCAGGGGATGCAATTCGCGCAAACTGCCGCGTGTAATCGGCTCCACAATATCGAACAGCGCCTGTCGCGCTGGCTACTTATCACCCAGGACAGAGTGGATTCCCCGACGCTCGCTATCACACACGATTTTCTTGCGACGATGCTAGGGACAGACCGAACCACCGTAAGCTTGGCAGCTAGTGTTTTGCAGAACAAACAGATTATCGAGTATACGCGTGGCGCAGTGCAGATTCTGAGCCGCACGAAACTCGAAGGCTGCACCTGCGAGTGTTACGGAGTTATTCAACACTATAATCGCGAGATTGGACTGAAATAGTTTACCGATAATGTCGGATACACCACAGACAGTAATCCTCCGTCGGAGTTACTTTGGGCTTGGCTACGATGGTCAAGAAACCCAAGAACGCAAAGGTGGCTGCTTTTGATGCGCAAGCTTTTCTCGATTCGGCCGGCGTGGCGAGAAAAGTGGTGGAGTATCGGAGATCACAGAAGGTCTACTCTCAAGGTCAGCCCTCCAGCAGTGTGATGTACATTCAAAAAGGCGGCGTAAAGCTCTCCGTCGTTAATGAGGTCGGAAAAGAGGCAGTCGTGGGGATGCTAGGCCCCGGCGACTTTTTTGGCGAGGGGGGCTTGGCCGGTCAGTCTGTTCGTATGGGGGCGGCGACCGCGATCACACCCACGACCTTACTTGTTATCGAGAAAAACGAGATGATTCGCGTGCTCCACGCTGAACATGCTTTCTCCGACCGCTTCGTCTCTTATATGCTTTCACGCAATATCCGAATCGAGGAGGATTTGATCGATCAGCTATTCAATTCGAGCGAGAAACGGCTGGCTCGGACTCTTTTGATACTTGCTCGCTACGGCAAGCAAAGCGAGCCGCAAAAAATGATCACGAAGATATCGCAAGAGACCCTGGCGGAAATAATTGGCACAACGCGATCGCGGGTAAACTTCTTCATGAATAAATTCAAGAAACTGGGCTTCATTAGATATAACGGTGGTCTCCACATCGACTCCTCCCTCTTAAGCGTTGTTCTGCACGAGTAAGCGCCGACCTTCGCTCCTATCGGAAAGCGACATACTTCCGCATTACTGTTGGCAACGAGCCTGATCAAGTCATATCTTGGATTGTTGGTCGGGATGGGATTCATCGACCTCGGCTAGCGCGGGCAATACTTTTCTTCTCGATCGCCTCAGCCGCGGAAAGCTTCCGATCTACGTGCGGCTCTGAGCGCGGTTCACCGGAATGCAGCACACAACGCTTCCCGGAAGCGACACCACATGTTGGACAAGGGACGGATGATAACTGTTTGGGCGTGAGTTCTTTCTTTTTCATGCGCGCAGAATGCGACAACACTTAGCCACGAAGATGCCCCATTGTGAACACTGGCCGTCTTGCATTCAAATCCACCTTCGGAGGAGGTTAGTTTAGCTGCGCTAGTGCCTGTCGAACCTGCTGTTCGCTCGCGCTGTCCTGCTTCAAACGCAAGGCTGTCTCGAGCTCTTCTTTACCTTTCGCTTTTTGCCCCGATGCAACGAGTGTCATTCCGAGATGATAGTGATATTCCGCGGAATCGGGAGCTTTCTGGACGGCTTCTCGGAGCAGCGGCATCGCGCTCGCGTAATTGCCTCGCCGGTACATAACCCATGCCAGCGTGTCAGTGATAGAAGGCAGCTCGGGCTGGAGCGATTTGGCTTTCTGAGCTAACCCTAGAGCGATGTCGAGGTCCTTACCCTCTAGTGCATCGACCCAGGCCGTGTTCGCCATAGCGGGTGCGAAATTTGGGTCGGAGGCAAGGGCCTGGGTAAAATACTTGCGAGCAGTTTCGTTGTCGCCCTTATTTAGATATTGGTTTCCAATCATCGTTGCGAGCGCCGGGAATTTCGGCTGCAAGTCGAGCGCTTTTTGATAGCGCGCGATGGCAAGGTCGGTTTGCCCCTGCGCCTCGAAAACCTTACCGAGCCTCAAGTCAGCTTGAACATTATTGGGATCTATTTGGATCGCACGCTCGAACTCTGCCTGCGAAGAACTGTAATTCTCCGATTGGAAGTTCACGGTGCCTAGGATAACGTGGCCGTTTGCATCGTTGGGATTGGCTGCAACGAATTCTTGAACGCGGGCCAGCGCTTGATTGGATTGTTTTCGAGCCGTCAAGAAATCTGCCAGTTGGGCCAAAGCGGTGGTGTTATGCGGATCAAGCTGCAATGCTAGCTCAAACTCCTTCTGCGCCTCCGGCCATTTCTTTTCCGCCGCATAGATTTGTCCTAGGTCCACATGAATGGCAGATTCGTTAGGGGCAAGCTGTTTGGCGACGAGAATTTGTTCCTCGGCGGGTCGCACCTTTCCCTGTCGAGCGAGAGTCTCGGCAAGAAGCTGGCGAGCCGCTGGGTCCGCGGGAGATCGCTGAACGATCTCCTGGGCGTAAATCTGGGCGTCCGGACTGTTCCCCTGCGCCAGGCTTAGCCGGGCCAACGCCTGCAGCGAAGCAGGGTAGCCCTGGGAATTCTTCAGGGAATCCATGAATGCGCCGCGAGCCTGCCCGAGATCACCATTCTGCCAGAAGGCCATCGCCAAGAAGTAGTGAGCCTGCGGTGAGTTTGCAGCATCTGCAACAACTCCCTGCAGAAAGTTGATGGCATCCTGCGGTTTCCCTTGGCCCATCAGTAATCTTCCATGCTCAATGCGAACGTCTACATCTTTCGGGGCATCCTTCATTAGTTCTTTATCCAGGTCGCTCGCCAAGGCTATCTGGCCGGTTGTTAGATAGAGATCCTGCATTCGCTTCTTAATGTTCAGATTCTTCGGATCAGCCGAGAGGCCCCGGCGATACTCGACTAAGGATCGATCCGTTTGCTTCCGCGCGAAATAAAAGTCTCCAATGGACGCGGCAGCATCAGAGGAGTTGGGTAGTCGCTTTCGCAGTTTGTCCAAGACCGCTTCGGCATCGTCGCTTTTGCCTTGGTCCGCCAACATTGAGGCCCATTCGATATATAGCGACGTTCCGTCGGGAATGTTCTCAACACCCTGTTGAAGAATCGTCTGCGCTTCCGGCACTTTGTTCTGCAATCGATAGAAATTGGCGAGATCGGTATAGGCCTGGATCGACTTGGCATCGACCGCTACCGCCTTCTTTAGGTTCTGCTCTGCATCGGCCGAACGGTGCAAGCTGATTTCCACCAGTCCCATATTGATGTATGCGCTGGGGTCGTTCGGCCGTAACTCTGTGACCTTCGCAAATGCCGTTAGCGCTTGGTCGGATTTCTGCTCACCCATCAGTGCCGCGCCAAGGAGCTGGTAGGCGCCCACGTCGCTTGGCTGCTGTTTAAGGATATAGTTTGCTTCGGTTTCCGCATTGCCGAACTCACGTGCGGCAAGATAAAGGCGTCCGCGATCCAGGCGGGCATCCAGGCGCGTCGGATCCAGAGCGATCGCTTTTTCAAGAGATGAATATGCTGCATTCCAGTTGCGCTGGGCCAGGTCCGCTTTCGCCAATTGGTAGTAGGCATCCACAAAACGCGGATCGATGCGAAGGGCGTTGCGAAACTCAATTACCGCGTCTCCGTACTGGCCTTTCTTCATATAGTTCTGGCCTTCGGCGAGATACTTTGCCTTGGCCTTTTGAGGATCTCTAGAGCATGAGAAAAGCATCAGGCACGTGAAAACCAGAGCCAATGCGAGCGTAACTCGATTTCTTGCAGCTTTCATACTTCGTCTCTCCAAAATATCTCTCCGCTCAGTTCGGTATTAACCCGTCCAAAGACGGAAACAGGGTTTGCGTGAAACTCGTGAGGCGCGCGCGCGCTTTGTCCTTGCCGTCGTTCATCGGCGTGATCACACGGACCAAAGCGGCATCGGTCCGATTGCGAGAGATGGCGTCTGCAACCATCCAGAACTTGCCCACGTATTCGCTGGCGATCACTCGGCCCCGACCTTGATACCAATAAAACACCAACTGCTTGTTCTGGTCCCGCTGAATTACGTACTCGTTCACGACAATTTTGCGTCCGGTCGGCACTGCGATCGTGGCATATCCCGACTGAATCGGATCCCAGCCTGATCCCGGCAGGCAGTTCTTCGGAGAATGGATCGTGTCTCCAGTTCTTTGGCTAGCGTAATAGCCGACATAAAGCTGAACAGGGGTCTCTGCCGCCTGTGAATAAATCCGATCCGTGTAGTCACTCACGCCCACAGCCTGCACGACCTGCGGCTGCAGGGGTTGTTCTTCGCCTGACCAAGGTCCAAGTGCATAGGGAAGGGCATGCAGCGGTTGGCGAGCGATGATCGCCTCACCATGGCTCATCGTTTGCAACAGCACAAACGCGCTCAGCAAAATGCCGGCAGTGACCCACAAACGGGCAGGTCCTCGGCTCTTAAGCATGGGCTGCTTCTCTCGGCGCTTTTCCAATGTGCCGCAGAATCCAGTGGAACGCAAAAAGCAGGAGGAGAGAAATCAAAAAAATCACCCAGCCGGAGAATTCGTGCAGGAATCCCTCAGCAGCAGCCGGGCCGAAGCGGTGAGCCATCATACCGGCTCCCATGATGCGAATCGCGTTGCTGACAATGGCGATCGGAACCATCAAAACAACAAGCAAAATACGCACCCAAAGTCGGGGCTCCAATAAATAGCCGTAAATAACTGCCAGCGAAATCAGAGTCATGAGCGACCGGATCCCGCTGCACGCTTCCACTACTTCGAGCGAGTAGTTAGACAACACCAAGATATTGCCATCACGCAGCACTGGCACGTGAACCAGTTCCAACCAGAACGTCGCGAAGCGCGACGCGAGCAATTGCAGCGGGAAAGTGATCTGGTTGTAGACGATTTGGGGCAGGGGGATCATGAATATGAGAAAGCACAGAGGGAAGGATACGGCCCGAAGAAAATTCCATCCTGCCAAGAAAAGAATCATTCCCACGAGCAATACCAGCAAGGAGAATCGAGTTGTAAATAACTCGGCTCCCAGCGAGCCGACCAACAGCAGCCCAACGGCTCCCAACATCACGAGCAATCCGAAATTGCTGGGTTTGATCTCGATTTTCATCCAGCGTTCGCGCTGGTGCCAAAGGAGGTATCCGGAAAACAATGGCACAAAGAATCCGTGGCTATAGTCAGGGTCCGACCACCACTGCAAAACAAGATGTTTTAGTACGGGCGCATACAGTAGGAGCACCAGCCCCGAGAGGATCGTCGGCCAGACGAGCCAGCGGCGGCCGGCCCACGATCTGCCGATGATTGGGTCAGTACCGGCGATTAGAGGTTTGGAAGTCAAGAGGCACGAGCGTTCTTCAACCTGCAACCTGAAAAGTACAATACCACGGAGCAAGACTTCGAACCCAGCGATTGGCTGACGGTCCCCTCCTACCGAGTCCTGTTGTTCCGCAAACGAAGGGATCCCATGTCTCTGATCCGACAGCAAGATGAGGAGCAACACTGATGCCAAGGAACTAAGCTCCAATAGCTTACGAGGGAACATGAGGACCATGCCTAACAACATCAGTCCTGTAAACCGCTATGTTAGAGCAAGTTGCAATTTCAAAGGTGGGGTGTTTTTGACACATCCAAGGGGTCTGCACCCGGAGGCATATGCGCGCATACCCGCTGGCGCGGAGTATCCAGGGGAGTGCCGGTTATGGCCCAAGACGTGAAATGAATTTCCCCTACATTTAGCAACTGTTGACAACTGCCTGCGGAACCCCATGTTCACTGAAGAGGCTTGGTTCTAAGTCGAAGATTCCAGAGGTTTTACGACACTCGTGCGCTTCTACCAGGCAGCCTGCGACGCGCAATCCCCATAATAACCACTAGGCCGGTGCCAAATAGCAGCAAGCTCAAGGGCTCGGGAGAAATCCCATCGACCGTCGGGTCTTCGGAATTGACCGTCGCACATCCTCCGGCATCGTTACAATCGAACCCACTCGTGATGGGGACTATCCCGCCCGAGCTCGTCAAGTCCGGAGTAAAGAACACGTCGACGAAACGGAAAGCAGGCGAATCGCCGAAACCTACTTTGTCAGGCAAGTAGCCCGCGGAAAACGCTTCGTTAGCCGTGAAAGCGGCGTCCGTACCCGGCCCTGCTATAACGACATCCCAGCCGGTAACGATGGTGGCTGCGTCATTAGTCGTAAAAAAACCGGTGGCTGTGTTGCCATTAGTGAAGCCCACGTCGGATAGGGTCCAGGTGATATCCGCCGACGCGTACGTCGCGATCCCTGCAAAAAACAACGCAGCGGCCAAAAGCTTCACGCTCATATTCATTTTCTTGCTCCTTCGTCTTGCCTTTTGGAGAGGGGCCGTGCGCCAGACACAATCTGAGGGCTGGGTAATACACAAGTGCACGTGTCCTGCCATGGTCGCGAGGAGCTAAGTACCTTACACACAGTACCTCCGGTACCCGCCACGGAGGCCGCGACCCACTGGATTGCACAATTTGTGCAAACTTTACTACTGGCCTACTTGCGGTCGCTCCGGCGTGAGAGTTCCTGGAGTTTGAAGTCCAGCAGGATTACGAAAATGTTAAGCCACGCTGCCGAGCTTCTTGCGAAAGATCGCTCCCAGCGCTAACAAGCCTGATCCGAAAAGCAGATAGCTTGAGGGCTCTGGTGCCAACGTAGCATCATCGAACTGGACGCTGACGAGGTGATCGCTGCTATTTCCTCCGATGGCCAAAGCATCAGAGTGGCTCGTACTAGTAAAACCGCCATTAACAGCGGTCGGGACGTTAAGCGTAAAATTGAAAGTATCCGCCTCGATCGAGCAATCCGTAGAGGACGTGCCGTTACATGCTCCGGCATTATTTTTGGATCCCCCGGCGCCCGTTTGATTAGAGAAAGTGTATGTGACCCCCGATGCTGGTAAAGTCGAACAGTTTGAGCCACCGCACGTTGATGCGCCAAAGTCCGGCGTTGCCGTCGCCCCCGTGCCGTTTGCTCCAAAGTAGCAATCACCCGCGGCGGTAAAGATCAAAGTATCACTGGTAGTGTTTAATGTGAGAGTGCCAGTTGTACCCGTATCACTCAGGCACGTTCCTGTGCCACCCGTGATCGTGACGATGTAGGTTTGCGCCTTCGCGGAAGGGGCCGTCAAGCAGAACAACGCGAGCGCGGCCACGGAAACCGCAAGTGGGGTCAGCTTCCTAATCTTCATGTTCTTACTCCCATTCGTAGATGGCGCACCAAGCTCAGATAAAATCCAACGTTGTTGGTATCGTCCATTCGATAGTTTGTCAAGTACCGATCTTTTTTAGGACTTATAGGACCCTTAGTACTTGCTTCGCGAGCTCGCAAAACACCCTAGCTGACAGTACCCTCTGAAGCTTCCACATGAGGGGATCGTAATCGGGGCGACCAATTGAAACTGTTCGCTTTTGCACATTGGTGCAAATATTCTTAGAATGCCTGAGCCGCGACGGCTTCGCGCCGTTACACATTACTCTTAGGCTGGATTACCTTACTCTACGATGACTGCAGTATTACGTCTTGAAAGTGATTCTGATCGTGCCCCAACGTGTGTAACCGTTTGGACTGGCCGACTTGGTGTCGCTCAGCCTAGCCACCCGACAGCTCCCCAGCCAGCCTAGATGATGTCGAGGTGCGGGTCTCGCTCTTGCGGATCTATGTCACCTCAGAGGTCGAGAGCGGTGCCTACGGTGTTGCCGCTGGTGGAGCTGTTGGGAGATCGAAAACAGAGAGATAATGCGGCACATGCGAGTCACCGACGCTTTAAAGATTCTCCACGGCGCTCCAAAGGAGGGAAAACCGTTTGAAGTTACTTTGGCGTGTGGCTTCACGCCTCTCCATCTGCAGACATTTCTCGCCGCACATCTGCAGGAGGCACTACCCGACCGAAGCGTGACCGTCTCTACAGGTCTTTACGGCGACCTAGCGAGAACGATTGAGGCGACGGCGGAATGCGATGTGAATAATCTTGCAATCGCGGTGGAGTGGATGGATCTTGATCTTCGACTTGGCTACCGCGCCTCGGTTGTCTGGGATTCCAACACCTTACCTGATGTGCTGTCTTGTGTCCGGAAAGCCCTCGAGCGACTTACGAGTTTGATCGCAGCAGTTCCAAGTGGCACCAAGATCGCCATCTCCACTCCCACCCTGCCGCTTTCCCCTCTCTTTCATAACTCCAGCTGGCAGATGAGCGAGTCAGAAACCGTTTTGGCCGTGGTCGTCGCGGAATTTGCCGCGCAAATGGCCAGTCTCGGAATCCCCATCGTCAATTCGATGAATCTTGCAGAAGAATCCGCACCGGGCTTGCGATACGATCTGAAGTCGGATCTACTTCTTGGTTTGCCCTATACACCGGGGCACGCTGACAAACTGGCCCTGGCTCTTTCTCGTCTCCTATGTCCTCGAAGCCCGAAAAAGGGCATCATCACGGATCTCGACGACACCTTGTGGTCCGGTCTAGTTGGTGAAGTCGGACAGGAGGGAATTCATTGGGATCTTGACAGTCACAGCGGTCTCCATGCTTTGTACCAGAGTCTACTTGCATCACTAGCAGAACAGGGGATTTTGATCGGTGTTGCCAGCAAGAATGACTCGGTGGTCGTAGAAAAAGCTTTTGAGCGCTCTGACCTGCTCTTGCGGAAAGAGCGCGTGTTTCCGATGGAAGTTCATTGGCAAGCGAAATCCGCTTCAGTTAAACGCATTCTTCGCGCATGGAACGTTTCAGCAGACGCGGTTGTTTTTGTTGACGATAGTCCCATGGAACTAGCAGAGGTCGCCGCCGCACATCCAGGAATTGAATGCGTCCAGTATCCGGGAAAAGACTATGCAGCCGGCCGTGTCATGCTACGGCATTTGCGCGATCTGTTCGGTAAACAAAAACTTTCATCAGAGGATTCCTTTCGCCTCGATACTGTCCGACAGTCCGTCAAATTCCAAGAGGCTGCTGGCGGATCAAACCCGGAGCGCTTTTTGCAGGAAGCTAAAGCAACTGTCCATTTCGATTTTCAAAACTCAAAGGAAGACTCACGCCCGCTTGAACTTGTGAACAAAACGAATCAATTCAATCTGAATGGTACACGATACACTGAATCAGACTGGGCATTTGAGCTATCGCGTCCCAACGTGCACTTGATCGTCACTAGCTACGAGGATAGATTCGGCCGCTTGGGCAAAATAGCGGTGATCATGGGAATCCTGGAAGATTCTGCTCTCTCCATTCGTACCTGGGTGATGAGTTGTCGTGCCTTTAGCCGCCGTATTGAGTATCTGTGCTTGAAAACCTGCTTTGAACGATATGGAGTTCGCGAAATAGACTTCGATTTCAAGGCGACCGATAAGAATGGACCTCTCCAGGAGTTTCTCGCTCATCTTCTCGGTCAAAGGGCTAGTGAAAAAGTTAGGTTGACAAGAGAACGATTCGAGCAGGTTTGCCCCGCTCTCTACCATGCTTTAGGGAATGGAAGGAGCCGACCCCTTGATGGATGAAATTCAGAAACGCCTTGTAAAATGCTTTGAAATCGTCTTTCCTGCATTGCCAGCGGATGAGATACCGAGATCTTCGCAGGTGACAATCTCTAGGTGGGATTCTGTAGCGGCGATTACGCTCGTGAACGTCATCGAGGATGAGTTCGGGTTCGAATTGGACTTCGATCTGTTGCCGGAACTAAATTCCTTCGATCGTATTCTTTCCTATGTCAAAACACAGGTACCGGGCTGATGACCTGAATTCGACCAATTCGAGGACTTAAATCAGTCTTCGTCATATCGGGTGATTGTGGCCGGCAATAGGGGGGATTACCAGGAACATCGCCGGATAAATGCGACCTGGGTGGGATAGCTAAGGTACAGTTTGGCGGCCAGATGCGATCGGGGGTTAAAGTGGAACACTCGAACGATGATTAGCTTGAGTACGCGAATGTGCAAACAAACGCCGCTTGAATCACGTTGGATTTCGGGTCGGGCTGGATTGTCAAAACATTCGCATGTATTTTAGAACCGTTCAGAGCATAAGCCAAAATCCCATGAACGAGTGCAACACGAAATCCGGAATAAGAACAACGTGAAAGCCCTGGTGCTTACATAAATGGTGAAAGTCGTTATGCGGGTGTGGCTGTTGAGTCATGCTTGATGCCGGCCACGTAGTGCGTTTTTCGGAAGAGGACACGAGACTTTTCAGCGAAGCATCCGGCGACAGAAATCCCCTGCATGTTTCTATGGAGTACGCGTCTCGAACTGCGTACGGCGAGCGCGTTGTCTTTGGAGTGCTGGGAGCGATTGCGTGCCTATCGTATTGGCAGCCTCCAATCGGCGAGCGTGTCTCCGGTATCACGTTGGACTTTCTCCGGCCAATGTTTTTGGACGTGAACTATTGCGTAAAATCGGTGCTACGGGAGGGAGAGCAGACGTTCAGTCTATACGACGGCAGCATCCCCGTTGTTTCGATGGTTGTGCAGCTCGCACGGGGGAAAGTCGGAGCCGAGCTATGTGCGGGGGGCCCTACTTTTGCCGTTTCTGAGCCCATGGCGCGCCCAGAAACAAGCATCGGGCCGGGTCTGACTACCAGCGGCGTATATGCATGTGATCCGGCCCGGCTCGAGAAACTGCTACGCAAGATGCACTTCGGAGCGGACCCGTTTCTAGCGGCCGTGCTATGTTGGGCCAGTTACAACGTGGGCATGGAATTGCCCGGACAGAGTGGGCTTTTCCGGCGGTTAGTATTAACCTTTGAAGCGCCTCCTCGGGATGTACCATTGTTGCAGTATGAAGTTTCGGTGCTGCGCAAGAAACCAAAACTTGGCCAGGTGGTGTCCGCGCTCACGCTGCGGACCGGCCAGCGGATCGTCGCGCAGGGGAAACACGAAGCACTGATAAGGCCGGAGATTCTCTCGGCGGGGGGCGGTAATTTCGGACATGCGTTTACTGGCGACGAGATGGCCGGCCGCGTTGCTCTGATCATTGGTGGCAGCCGCGGATTCGGCTCTGCACTGGATCGGGTGCTCAAGGCCCAAGGCGCGACGGCGATTCAGTTTTCTCGCTCGGGCGGCGATACCCAGTACGGCAATGGCGACGCGAGTGATCCTGCTCAGCTCCTGAGGCTTCGGGAACGAATCATCGGGGAACATGGTCATTTGGACCTTCTGGTCTGCAACGCCTTCCCGGCCATCCATTCATTGTGGTTTGAGCCAAATACCTTCGACCGGATTCAGGCGTACTTGAGTCGTGCGACAGCGTTGGTCGCTGCACCTTTGTGCGTGTTTCTTGAGCTGCTCAACGAAGCAGGGGGACGGTTGGTAGTGATTTCTTCGAGTGCGGTCGAAAGTCCGGTTCGCGAGTGGCCGCAATACGTTGCCGCAAAGAGCGCGGTTGAGGGCTATGCCCGCGTTGCGCCGTTGCAGTATCCTCGGCTAGCTGCACTCATCGTCCGTCCGCCCAAGCTGCTGACGGATCTGACTAATACACCGTTGGGGCGGAGTGGTGCGAAGCGCCCGGAAGAGTTTGCCGTTCAGCTCGCCAAACGATTGCAGGAACCGGTCCGACCGGGCATTTGTGACATATATCCAACGGAGCCGTCAAAATCACATTCCTGAAGATTGAAACGGGAAATGTTCTGGTCAAACCAGTGGAACCAAATGCGGAAGATGCTTCCGTAGATAAGCTTTGGAACGCCAAACAAAAAGGGCTTCACATTTGTGCTACGAAGCGAACAAGCTGGAAGGTGCCCTTGGTGAGCTGCAATCGAAGAGTGGATTGCTTGCCGAGCCACCCAAGTCAGCGGTTGCCTTCGAGGGCCGACAGATCGCCTGACTAATTTCCGCGGAGAAACTGCTGCCGCGGTAGCTCGAATTTGACATGAGCTAGTGTGCGAATTGCATCGCGCAAGGAGAGATCTTTCTGCTGGACTCGTTCATTCTCAAGATCAGGCGTAAGGAATCTCCTTTTTTCCGGTTCCTATATACAGTGGCCAACGGAGTACGTACTGCCAATCTCCCTCTGCCTCGTTTCATGAACCCGGCTCTAGGGGTCCTCTATTCGCTCCAGATGTCATTAATGTCGGCGCTGCGCTGGATTGCAACCTATTTCTATCGAGAGCCGCTGTTTCGAGGTCGATGTGAGTCGATCGGAAAGAGATTCACACTCTCCAAAATGCCCTTCGTCGCCGGTCACACGCGGATCTCCATCGGTGATGATGTCAATTTCTTCGGCAAAGTGGATATTTTCAGTGGCCGCATATTCGACAACCCCAGTCTGGTCATTCACGATCGAGTCGACCTTGGCCACAACGTGACATTTGTAGTGAATAAAGAGATTGTCATCGAAGACGATGTGAATGTTGCGTCGGGCGTAACGATTATGGATACTGATGCACATCCGCGAGATGTGATGGAAAGAATTGCGGACTTACCTCCTCGACGCGAAGAGATCCGACCTGTGCGAATCTGTAAGAACGTCTGGATCGGCCAAGGCGCGGTTATCTTAAAGGGAGTCACAATTGGTGAAGGCGGCGTCATTGGCGCGAATAGTGTCGTGGTTACGGATATGCCCCCCTACTCTGTCGCCATGGGTAATCCCGCCCGGGTGGTCTTGAAGAACGTTGATAGGCATAAACGACTGTCTAAACATACCTCGTGATTTTTTGTCATTCCACCCTTACCAACCTGATAGTGGGTTAACTGCGATTTGACGAAATCCTTCAAGAATCGGAATTTAGTCGAATCTGAATCACGGAAGCGTGCGCTCTCGCGTATCTGTCGTTTTCAGACCTACGCCCAATCTAGTTAGTCGCGGGTCTTTTGGCCAAAATTAGGAGCATCATACCGTTTGATCTGTGTTTACGATGTTGGAAGACTAACTTGGGTTGAGAACAGCGAGCGAGAGTGAGATGCGGGATGACAAGTCAGCAAACATTGTGAAGTTGGAAACATCTGACAGATCACGTCAGCAGCTAGAGCAGTCGCTTGTTCACGGTTTCGCTTGGTCTGGGCTCATCAAATGGACGAGTCAGATCGTTTCCTGGGCCTCCACGTTTGTCGTTGCACATTTCCTCAGTCCCAGTGATTACGGGCTTGTCAGCATCGCCGCTGTCTATCTGGGGCTACTCACCTTGATCGGAGAATTCGGAGTTGGTACAACGGTGATCACGTTGCGGAATTTGAGTGAGGAGCAGATCGCTCAGCTAAATGGTCTAGCGCTGATTACTGGCGTCGTGGGGTTCTTAGGAAGTTGTGTGCTTGCCGTCCCTCTTAGCATGTTTTTCCATTTTAGCGGATTCAGAATGGTATTCATCGTGATGAGCATTGTGTTTATCATCTCATCGCTTCAGTCTGTGCCGTCGGCCCTGCTCCAACGCGAATTGCGCTTTAAGGCAACGGCCCTAATTGACGGAGCTCGCTCTGCCATTTTGGCGCTGTTCAGTGTGTCGCTGGCGGTCGCGGGTTTTCGCTATTGGACGTTAGTGTTCAGCACCTTGTTGGGGGCGTGTCTCAGCACAGGGTTGACCTTGAGGCTGAGAAATCACCGCTTTGCGTGGCCCAGGCTGCGGTCACTACGCAGCGCTCTAAAATTCAGCGGAGATATCGTAGGTGCACGAGTTGCTTGGTATTGTTATTCCAATGCTGACTTCATAGTTGCCGGGCGGTTCCTTGGCCAAAGCGAGCTGGGTACCTACACTTTTGCTTGGACACTGGCCCACCTTCCGCTTGAACGGATCACCGGGTTATTGAACACCGTGATGCCAGCTTTTTTTTCGGCGATTCAAGATGATCTTGCTTCCTTACGGAAGTACGTCCTCAACGTGACGCAGGCGCTTGCACTCGTAACTTTCCCGGCAGCCGTTGGGATATCACTTGTCGCCAGCGACTTCGTACATTCGGCTCTGGGTCCAAGATGGGAAGGCGCTATCGTACCGCTTGAACTGCTTGCAATTTACGGAGCTATACGAACGGTAGACTCACTTTTGCCCTTTGTGTTGATCGTTACTGGTGACACACGAAGATTCCTATGGCTGTCATTGATGAATCTGATCGTATTACCGCCTGCATTCTACTTCGGCTCTCGGTGGGGAGCGCCAGGCATTGCGGCCGCATGGCTCGTGCTTTATCCCGTGCTCTCCGTTCCTCTGTTCTGGTTGGCGTTGCGCAAAATCCAGATTTCGGGACGAGAATATTGGAGAACTATTTGCCCCCCTGTCGTCGGTGTTGCGTTCATGGTTCTGGCAGTTTCCGCAATTAAGGCCGTTTTGCCGATCAGTGGCCATATTTGGTGGAGGCTAGGTGCGGAGGTGTTGTCAGGAGCTATCGTGTACTCAGGATCCATGTTTTTGCTATTTAAGGATATGTTATGGGCCGCTCTTCGTCGGATTCAAACCGCCGTTGGGTAATTCCGTCGCGACCACTTGGTCTGTCACTGATCCGCAAGTGGACCATATAGGCTTAATCAGAGATAAGCAAACATCTAGCTCATACTGCATCAGTAAGGGAAGGGGCTTTCCCGGATTCTGTGATGGGATCTCGGTTTGCGAATACACGAAACCTATCTCAAGTGAAGAACCATCGCTGAAAAAAACCTATCATTGTCAGCGTGGAATGCTCGAGGTGACCCAAGCGCTGCGGAAGATCTCGCTGACTTGCCACCGGGCAGACGTCTCCCGAAGCCAGTTTGACAAGATCAAAGAAGTTTATGAGAAGCGCGTGAGAATCCGCGAAAGCAAAACATGAGAGGATCCAAATCGAATGATTCAGGGCTAGGTTCTTGCGGCCCTAAAGCAGCACCGAAAGCTAAGGCGCACTGCGCCAGTTCACGTAATTAACACTCCAACGATATTGCTGGCTGAAGTTTTTCCCACTCCACCCAATCCCGTTTGGCGCAGGATCGCTTACGCCAGAGCACCAGATGGTATCTCCTTCAAGCTGATACTGGGATAGGCCAGTTTTCAAGTACAGCCAGGCGTACATAGGAGCTATCAACAGATTCAGATTTTCCAACTGGGCTGAAAATGGCCCTCCATTCGTTCTGCCGTTACCATTTAAACCGATCTGCCACTGAAACATATTATAGACAAATGCCCCATTTACTCCAGCCCACGGCAGCCACGCTTTCTGCCAGATGTGGTCGGCTATCTGTTGTATCGCCAGCGGTATTCGAGGATCGGCGTTATTACCGCAATTCACATCTTCGTAGCACTCGATCAGAGCCTCCGCCGCTAGGCCATCCATGAATGGCTGCTCGAAAGATGTCGTGCCATTTACAACCTGATCTGCATCGCCTACGCAATACGCGAGCATCTGCTTGATTTGAGTGAGTGTTGATCCGCCGCCGGCGTCATAATCAAGCCTTCTAGCACTAAGTTCGTAGCAAGCTTCACGGATATTGGTAGCATCGGCGTAAGGTAAGGCGCTCGCCCACATATTCGTTCCTGCGATGTTAGAGGCTAGCTGGTGGAGTGCCGTGCAGGATGCGGCCGCCGCGGCGCTTCCACTTTTGCAGTCATTGTAAAGACCGTGGGGGAAGTTCCAGTATCCTGGAAGCCGACCGTTGTTTTGGGAAAGATAAGTTAGATATAAGGTGCGTGAATTGCCTGCAGCTGCACTCCAAGTTGAGACATTGCCAGTGTATTGCGCTATCTGCTGGTAGACCCATTCACCGTCATAGAAATCGATGCATTGATCACTTCCTGCAGTACAAGATTGACTTGACCACTTAGTTCCGTAGCTAGTCATGTTGGAATTGTAAGTGGAGAGCAGCGGTACTGGTGGTTGGCTAGGCGGATTGCTAGACGTAAACGTGCTACTACCCACCACCATCCGCCATGTGAAACTGTGCGCTAACCCGACATTCGGAGTGGCGATGACGGTTAACGTGTACGATCCAATCGGAGTCGTGCCACCCAGGTTCGTTATTATTTCAAATTGCGTCTGGGTCGGCTTGTCCCACGTGATTGTGTCATTCGTGGCGGTTGTGGTGCTCACCGTTCCTTGAGCGAGTCCATTATCCTGCTGGTCGGGCCAATGAACTTGCGAGTTCGGCGGAATACCTGTGACGTGAACTTTCCAAGAGCGTTGAGATGCCGTGCCGGCCAAAGACCCGGCGTAAATTGCCACGTACATCGGATAGCCCTGGGTGACGTTGTGCGGGCCAACCCCCGAAAAATAATAATCAAATGTTCCGGTGCTTGGAGGATTGGCGACTATGAAACTCCCCGAAGTATAGTAGGCGGCGTTATAATCCTGCACAACGCCACCCGCTACTGCGCGGGACTCGATACCGAAGCTGTAGGCTTGACCTGGAAATACGCCAACGATCGTCACGTCATGGGAGGTAACACCGCCAGTGTCCGTAATGGACGTAATCTGCCCGAATCCAGTCGTCAGCCCGTAAAACACAGCACTGTCAGTGGGCACATTCGTCGTCCAGGTAATCCTCTCTGACGAAGAGGACGACGAAATTGTATTAATATTTGAAATAATTGGCGGATTGGAGGACTGCGCTTGGAACGCAACGCTTTGGCTGGCGGTGTTTGATGCGGCGTCCGTCACTTGAACCGTGAATGTAAAATCCCCCGCGATCGCGGGGGGGCCGCTCAAAATACACATACCAGCAGGCATCACTTGGGGCGTAGTTTCGGAGAGAGTCATGCCAGGTGGAATGGAGCCCGACAAGACGGAACAAGTGTAGGGAGGCGTTCCACCGGATATGTTTAGGACCGCGCCACCGTTCACGGTGCCATTCTGCGAGCTATAGCTAGTTCCTTGTGCTGCAGGCGGAATTAATACTGGGGCGGAAATTGAGAGCGGCGTCGCCGTGATACTTGTTACGTTGATGCTGAAATCCTGCGAGGCCAGTCGTACGGGAGAGCTAGAATCCTTCACTGCGATCGTCATTGGAAAAGTGCCCCCTTGTGTCGGGGTGCCACCTATCTGGCCCGTTGACGCGTTTAGGCCCAGTTCTATCGGCAGAGATCCCGCGCTAACGGACCACGTGTATGGAGCTATGCCTCCTGTAGCGGTTAAGACGAAGGCAAAAGAGGTATTTACCTGACCCGTCGCAACGGAGGAGCTCTTAATCGCGATGGGTACGACGACCGGTTCGGCTGCGGGAGGAAGATTCTGGTGAGTCCCGCTCGATGAAATGGCGCCGGCGCATCCGGCAACCAATTGAACGAGCATCATAATAACAAGCCACAGATGTAGGGCTGCATTCCTTCCGAATCTCTGTGTCCGAACGTCTTCCGCTAAAGCGATTGTCAATGTTTCTCTCCGTCCCGAAGTGCACACTTTGACCTGACGTGGACACCTCGACATACCCGTTATGGTCCAGTTTCGTCGCAAGCTTGTACGTCGCCCGAAGATCATAGACTGTATGCTTGCCGGGACGGCTATAAGTTAACAGCATTTGAAATTAAGTTCATACTGACCGAATGGTGGGTATTCGGGAGGGGGTAGAGTCGGACCGTTACCTGGGCATTGGTACAGGTATGAGACTTGAATGGGACAAGCTGGTCAACACCTCAAATACGGGTGGCAGTCTGCAAAGTGCAAGACCGGCGAAAGTCTCACCCAAATTTACCTACTTTTCATTTGCAAAACGCGGAGCTAGAGCAGTCAAGAACTGGGTACCTGACGATTGCTAACCGGGACCGCCGCTTCCAATCGCAGTCACTTCCTTAGGAAATACCAAAAGACTCTTCCTTTTGAAGCGAACTGCATCTGTTCTTGCACCAGGTGCAACTTGAATTCCGGCGATCGATCATGTAACAGTGAAGACGTAAGTCCTTCGTGCCTGACGGCCAAGTGAGGTTCTATCAAATCAGTTTTTGACGCCGGTGCAAACGTGTTCGCCCGCGAAATTGACATAGCGATAGAAAATGGCTGTTACAGGCGTGGTGCGCTGTTCGTAGAGTTCGCGAATCGAACGATTCCCCCCGGCAGCCTTTTACTTGACTTCGGGTGCGGGCCAGGACGTATCAGTCTTATGCTGGCACGATCCGGGTTTGAGGTGCTTGGAGTGGATCCTTCCGAACAGATGATCGCGCGGGCCAAAGAACAAGATATTGAAGGTCTGCGCGTCCAGTTTCGCATCGGAGACGAAGGCGTTTTGACGCCAGATTCTTATGACGCGATAGTCTGCTCCAGTGTTATCGAGTATGTCAGGGAACCTGACAAACTTCTGCAGGTCTTCCGCGCCAGCCTTCGCGGAGCGGGAATTTTAATTATCAGCTATAGCAACAATCGAAGTCCTTGTCGCTCAGAGACTAGCTTTACTGACTACAAAAATCCTTTCGCGGACCCGCATCACCGTGGCTGGAGCTGGCGAGACTTTAGGAGGTTGATGGAACGGAATGGATTTCGATGCATAGCGGGGCCAAAGTTTTTTGATTTCCACTGGAGAATTGATCGTTTTGTGTCGTGGCTTCCGCTCGGGATCCTGGGCATCGTGGCTGCTAACAAAAGAGACGCCCCTTAAGCTGTGCAATGTAAGCGCGATTTGGCTTGCCTATTCTGGGAGCGCACATTGAATCGTCGCTTACCGATGATCGCCTGAGGAATGAAGCGAGTGTAAAGTGCCACTACATGAGAGCCGTTTCGATGTAGGAAGACTCCGTCAAAACGCAAAGCGTGGGGGTGCGAATCTCGGAGGACTCGGCTGACTGGGCTTGGCGGAGTATCGCCTCAAGCAACTCTGAAAATTAGCGCTGTGCCAATCGCAGATACTAACTCGGGCTTAGCACGTATTTTTTGCGCTGCGGCGGAGGGCGGTCTCGCAACGCGATCAATTGAGAGATGATCTTGGATACTGTATTATCCATTCTTATTGTTTCGTATTATTTCCCCCCAGATGGAGCTGTGGGTGCTAAACGTATGGCTCGCTTCTGTCAGTATTTGCCAGAATTCGGTATCCGACCGATTGTACTTACGATCGACCAAGCATCTTGCGAAACAATTGATCCATCGCTTGAATCTCCAGGGCACGTCCAGATCGAGCGTGTGCGGCCCCGTACTACGTTTCTCGAGTGGTACCGCCGGCGGTCAGAACGAAGAGTAGTCCTCCAGAAGGTCCGATTGGGTGGTAGTAATTTCGGGACGGTCGACTCGGAACTCCAGTTCGGTCTTCGACGCCATTTCTTCGCTTTCCTCCAGCTCCCAGATATGCAGCGTGGTTGGTATCGGCCGGCAATCAATGCGGCCGCACGGATTGTCACCAACTCACATGTGGACGCCCTGCTCAGTAGCGGCCCACCATGGACGGCTCACGCTGTAGGTCATACTATTGCTCGTCGCTTTAATGTGCCTTGGATCGCGGATTTCCGCGATCAATGGGCATCAGACCCATGGCGGAGGTACTCGCATAACTCCCAAGGTTCACCAGCTTGGCGAGATAAACTGGACCTTTGGATTGAAGATCGCTGGGTCCGGCACGCTGGCCTAGTTATTTGCGCTACAAATCACCAACGAGAATCCCTTCTGCGTGCCCACTCCAACCTAGGTGGCAATCGAGTTGTTGTTATACAAAACGGTTACGATCGGCGGCCAGAGAATTGCTCTTCCCGAACTAATTCGAAGAGTGAGCAGCGGGTTTTTCTTCATGCTGGTAATTTGTACGGAGGTCGCCGGATTGCTGTTTTTTGCAGAGCTATTGCATCCTTGGTCCGCGACGGGAAACTTTCAGCCGATAACGCAATGTTTAGTCTGATGGGGGAGGTGGCTCCAGATATTGAGCGTGAAGCGAGAAATTCCACTCCTGAACTCTTTGATAGTGGAATGATCGCGTTCCATGCACGGGTTGACTGGAAAAGGGCCCGACAGCGTTTGGAGCAAGCAGATGTTTTATTGATTTTCCAAGGAGATCACCCAACCGCGATCCCCGCGAAGTTCTATGAATACTTGCAAACAGGAAAACCGATCCTAGCGTTGGTTGGTAACGGCGCCCTCGGCGAGATTGTCCTGCGCACCAGGTCCGGGATTGTGGTCGACCCAAATGATCAAAACGGAATTGCGACAGCAATTGAGCAGGTCCTTCGGGCACAGCCTCGCACCCGTCAAGAGGCAGAGCTATCGGCAAGGCAATTCGATTTTAGAAATCTCACGGCTGAATTGGCGGCGAATGTCCGTGCCCTTGTAAGGTGACTGAAGATGCCGCTTAGGTGCCAATGTGGGCTAGCCGCTTTTGAAGTGCAAGGGACTTACGATGCGTTGACGACCGTCATGGATCCAAAAACAGCATCCTGCCTTGTGGCTTTTTTCCCGATACAATCAATGAGCGATGCCAAAACGAGTGTCGGAGTAAACCGCGATTGCAAGTTAGAACAACTGCTATCGACAATATCCCGAAACAATTTTGGCAGCGCGATAATGAATACTCGTCCACCGTATGGGAGCCTCAGTTAATACCATGGCCCCGAAATCCACCGGAACGTCGGACCAAGTCCGCCCCTCCGACCGCCAGGGATCTAAAGCGGCTACGCCTAAGACGTATATGCGAAGTATTGCCCAAGCCGTCGCGCGGGCTGCGGCACTTTTGATTGTTCTGCCCTTTGCCACACTCACTGGTTTCGGTCGATCAGCTTTACTTTTTCAAACAGTTGGGCAATTTTTTTCATTGATGCCGGTACTACCTGGGGACTATCTCAGAGTGGCTTACTACGTTTTAACACTTCGTCGATGTTCAATTCAGAGTCGAGTCTCCGTTGGGAGCTTCTTTGCCCACAGTTCCGCAACTGTGGGTAAAGGTGTTTACATTGGCGCCTACTGCGTTTTTGGTTGTTGTGATATTGGTGAGCGCACGCAAATCGCAAGCCACGTTCAAATTCTGAGCGGGAGAAAGCAACATTCTCGAGATTCAGACGGTCGCATTACAGGCGCAAACAAAGAAGATTTCAGCTTAGTAACAATCGGTGCAGACTGTTGGATTGGAGCGGCTGCGATCATAATGGCGGACATAGGCCAGGGCGCTACCATAGGCGCTGGAGCAGTCGTGACCCGAGCTATTCCTCCGAATGTCATTGTTGTAGGCAATCCGGCACGTATTTTGGATCGGGATTTGAAGTGATGGGACAAACCCAGGATGTTTTGTGTTGTGGATGAGCGAATATGTGTGGTCGATAGATTCGATAATCTCTCAGTTTTGTTGACACAGCCAGCCGGTTCGAGGCTAAGCCCATCTGCGGTACTCAAACTCGAAATCGCGGCAAACTTTAGATGTCGGGTGCTTCAAGGGACCGGTGGGCCTTCCTGCGCTGGTCCGATCCATTTTTGAGCAAGAAGAGAAGGAGCCGCTAAGGATTGACGTCCGGGCAACGCATGACTGTTTTTGGCCGGCAGCCAGATACCTTGCCGGTGCGGAACGGTTGCTGATTCAGCTGCTTGGAGGTGTGACAATAAGGTTTGCGCAAACTGTTCGGAGAGAAATTGACCTCTATTTTTAATCATTTTCTTATGACTATGAGTTTAGACATGACAGCCTTGAAAGCCTAAAGGCTTCCATCGCGGGTAGGAGAAAACTCTGCAATGGTGCAGTTTGGAATTTTGACCGCCGATGAATACGCGAGAGCAACAACGCGTCGCCGGCTCGCTGGCTCGGGTGTGTCCTTGAATCTATTGGAGATTGGTGATCGCCCGACAAGAGATGAGATCCTCCGTTTCGAGGAAATTAGCTTCCGTCTTTGTACTGCCAATGGAACGACCCGGACGACTTTCCGCCATCGCATGGATGACGTAGATGAGGTAGCGTTCCGTCTGCTTCGTCAGGACATTCGACCCGACAATCAGCTCATCGTTCAGGATCGCGCGGCATCGAATTGCTTGACGTCGACCGAATGGGCGCGACAATTGCTTTCGGTCTTTCCGGGAACCCATTTTGAAGCTTCCGACAGGCTGCTATACTTATTTCGGATTTCCCTTCCTGGAGGCGGGATTTACTTTGTAGAGCCTGGTGGAAGCCCGCTTCAGTATGTCGAATCTCCTTTTGTCGTCTCTCTCTATCCTCGAGAACCCTATCGCTACCTGCTTAATCATCTTGTAGCGGCGCGTGCAAAATGGTTATTCCGACGGTTATCCCTTCCAGGGAACCTTGCGGATTCTTCGGTAAATCATAAGTATCGAATTGACAAAATTTCATGCGTGCACCCCGCGGCCCGTTCTCTAAGCCAGGCAGATTTTCGATTTACTATATGTGAGCGTTCCGTGTTCCATCGAACCCCAGGTCTGGATGTGTTGCGAACGATGAATATCCTCAATCTGGCTTACTTTTCCAGCGACCAGCTGGTTGCCGGTATCCGTGCGGCTTTCGATAGCCTCAAACCAGGTGGACTGTGGATTATTGGCCGTACGCTTGAGGCGAGCCAAACGAACCATGTGACCTTTTTTAGGAGGACCGAAACGAAGTGGGAGGTTTTAGAGAGGATTGGCGATGGATCGGAACTCGAGGACCTTGTCCTGCTCGAGGGTTCAGCGCCAAGGAACAATGAGTAAAGCTGCAGAAACAAATTTGTTCTCCTTCCTTCTGATCTGTCAGACTTATCCTCCGGTCATTGGGGGTTCTGAAATAGAAGCACAGCGAGTTTGCAGTGCGCTCATCCGGCGCGGACACCATGTGACCGTTGTTTGTGCGGGCGGGAATCCTATGCCCCCTTTCCTCGATTGGATCGACCCTCAAGGAGTGCCCGTGCGGATGTACGCAGGACGCTGGGAAGGAACGCTAAGGGATGTCGTGTTTGCTTTGCGAGTGGCCATGATGCTGATCTGGGAACGGCGCAACTACCAATTCGTTTATTTCTTGATGCAGGGGCTTCACTTGGCTGTAGGCCTGCCGGTGGCGCGGCTGGTGAAGAAACCGATTCTCATGAAAATAGCAGGCAGCGGTGTCGTGCCACAAGTGTATAGCTCGAGAATTGGGCGCCAGGAACTCCGCTGGCTAAGTCGCTGGGCGAAAACGATATTAATTCTCAATGAAGATATGCGCCAGGAAGCTATCGATCACGGCATATCTCCTCATAAACTAGTCTGGATGCCTAATCCGGTGGACACCAAAGAATTCTCGCCCGCGACCAAGGACGAGCAGCACGAATTGCGCACGACCTTAGGCATCCCAGAAACAGCACTGGTAGTACTCTATTCTGGTCGGCTCGCTCCCGAAAAAGCTTTGCCCACGTTGCTGAGTGCCTTCGCTTTGGTTTTGAAAGACGTTCCGGATGCTCTTTTGGTTCTTGTTGGAGATGGCGCCGTCCGCCTTGCGCTGATTGAGCAAGCCAAGCAGCTCGGACTTAGTGAAGAAACAATTCGGTTCACGGGCCGCGTGGATCCCCAGTCAGTGTGCCTGTGGTTGAAGATTGCGACGGTTTTTGCGCTCGTTTCTCCCTCTGAGGGGTTTCCTTGCGCACTTGAGGAGGCCATGTCCGCGGGGATTCCTAGCGTGGTGAGTGATATTCCTGCAAATCGTCAACTGGTCAAAAATGGGTTACACGGCATCTTGACACCCGTCGGAGACATTGAAAAAATCGCGGAGTCCATTGTACGTCTTCTCCAAGACGCTCCCTTGCGCCGCCGCATGGGAGAAGCAGCCCGTGAGCACATCGCGGCGAACTACTCAACGAGCCATATCGTTGATCGTTATGAAGTATTGTTTCGGGAAATTCTTACGAAATGATGGCACTTACCTTTAGGTCATGCGACAGCCCCCGTTGTTCTAGATAGTTCCGACGGCGCTGGGGACCTATCGGCCCAACGTTTTTATGATCTTGGTATAATCCATCGCGAACTCCATGTCCCACCAGGCCGACATGGGTGAGATGCCTTTGTTTGCGGAAATAATTCTCAAAATGGCTTTCCGAGGCACCTAGGTTTGTCGAGCCAGTTAAGACCTACCGAGAGCTCAAAACCAAGTCTGCTTCCGTCAGAAAAGGATAGCGCTAGTTCAATGGTGCGACCAGTGCGTGTACTGGCTTTCATAGAAGCCCGTTTGCCTACCACAGGACCTGCTAAAAACCTCATCGAGTTTGCCTGCCGCGCGGCAGGCACCCCACAATCGTCGGTCCGCGCGAACGTAACACTTGTGACCTTTCATCGC
>Ga0210394_10001366_pt1 | contig 39783 bp, 28 predicted proteins | sample IncBWC12MmetaG_FD_160121 | JGI IMG/M metagenome (GOLD analysis project Ga0210394, IMG submission 160121) | Forest soil microbial communities from Barre Woods Harvard Forest LTER site, Petersham, Massachusetts, United States - Inc-BW-C-12-M | ecosystem: Environmental > Terrestrial > Soil >... | reverse complement strand
CGACTTTTTCAACACTATCGACCCACAAGCGACATTGGCGGCCTTCAAAGAGTTTCCAATCGGCCGGCCCCCGCAACCCGCAGCCCGCCTAACCGCTGACGCCAATTTTTCGATTTTACGATCACGCGAAAGGTGCAGTTTGAAAAAATATCCGGTGCTCCGATTTATTTCGTTTGTTATGCGGCTTGGTGGATGGCTGCTCATGCTTGCCGGCCTTTTAGGGATCGCTATTTTTGTCAGCACTTCGGACCACGCCCCGGACGTGATTACCTGGGGCGAGCTCTACTTCTATAAGTCTGTATATGCTGTTGTTTCGGGCTTGTTACTCGTGTTTTTTGGAGAACTAGCCAGAGTGGCAGTTGACATTGCTCTCGACACCACCCGCGCGCGTGAGTAGATCCGGTCCAGGCCAGACTAAGAAGGGCTCACTGCGGGCAAGCGCGTTAGCGCGTGGGGCGGCGGTTTTCGTCAAGCTCGGCAACGAGCGTTCCTTCGCAATCTCGGATCTGGAAATCTATAAGCCTTGGCAATGCTGCCCCCGTGAGTACGCGCGCCGGCCCTTAAACTGTTGCCCAGCCTTTCGCGTGCCAATTTACCGGAAGCTGCTCGATCCGGTTGCGAACTTCTCTGAAGGATTCTGAATTCTAATTAGCCGGCATCACTGAGTGGTCTGGTCTATTTGATCGGACGCAATGACGCCGCCGGCGCTGGTCATCTCCGAGGCCGGCCGAAGCGACCGGCCGCTTGCGCGCGATGGTGGGACTACCTGGCTCAATTTCGCCGATGCGAGGGCCGGTTCGTTATCGATCCGCACCTCTATGAGGGCGTTCGGAATCCTTCACTTTTGTTTTCTGTATCGCAGGAAGAAGGGAAGCTAGTTAAGACGCGATTGAAAAATGATCGTCCGTCGACGCTCCCCGGTGCCCAAAAAAGGAACACTCAAAATGCGCAAGCTCATCATCGCAACTATAGCCGGCGTCACTTTCCTTGGCGCTGCCGCATCAATCTTCGCGGCGGCCGCGGCCTCCAAAGCCACGATAACGCCTCACCCGCCAATCGTCCGAACGAAAGCCGTGAATCAAGGCAGTCTTCCTTGTGCGCCGATGCCGGGCATAGTGCCAATGCCGCGCATCCCGGAGCGCGATTTCGGTCAGATAAAGATCTTTCATATCCTTTGCGGGTAGGGCGAGTGGTGTGCAGCGGACTAACGGCGGAGGCGTGAATGACGCAGGCTGTCTGTTTCAAGTGCGAGGTCATCAAGTTTGGAGCATTCGTTGTTTGCGATAAATGCGAGGCGCTTTCCGAATCGGAAGATGATCTGATGTTGTCGGTTGTTCTTACCGATCAATATTTTGGTCCAGCCACATTACAGCAAATGGGGCGCGCCATTGAAGCCGGCGAGTTGCTTGAGCTCGTTCAGTCGACCAGGGACACACTGCTCCCTTCGGTTCGCGAGGTAAAGGTCAGGCTCGAAAGGCTTCGGGCCGCAAAATAGCGGAGGCTCCCGTTCGATCGCTTGTTTTTCTCGATCGGCACTGAGGAAATTCTTTAGAACAATATGTGGACTCTCGCCGTCTCATGCCATTTCGCAGAGACCACGTTTCGTCTCATTGGCGATGAAGGTCGAATCGCTGATGAGCCGGTCCATCGGCTTTTGCGGATTTGCACAAGGCCAACTCCACTGTCAGCCGGGACAAAACTGTCGATTTGCGCCACGGCGGACGACGGTGGCTTGTTCATCCGCAGGAGTTTACCCGTCCTCTGCGACCTCTCGACATGTTTCGGCGTCCGCGGGAATAGGGAGATTTCGGAGGCAACAGTGAAGCGGCTCGCCGGATGCTCAGAGATGGTGGGCGAGAGAACCGTGGGGGGCCCCGACCGGCAAGCCGCGTAGTTCATTTAGCGCATCCTTACGGTTTGACTCTGGTGGCGTGACCGAGCAGCACCCGGATGACGCGGACATCGTTTCCCGGCTCGCAAGCGTGACGCCTTCATACAAATTCAGAACCATTTAAGTGCATACCCGACGTTCGTGCCGTAGCGTCGGTTCGTGACCGTCCTTCGGTCATAGCAAATGGAAATTGTTCGTCATCAAACCAGGAGAATCGCTATGTCCAGGAATCTCGCCAAGCTCATCGGCATGATCACACTTGTCATTTCGATCGCGACCGGTTGTTACGCTGCAAACGCGGCCCCTCGGTGCTATGGTCAGTATGGCTCGAACGGGGTCACGGCTGGCTATTACTGCGAGAAGTGATCGCAACTTGATGGTGGCGGCCGCGCGGGTAGTATCGTTCGGTCGCCACCGGATATCGGAGGCAAGGACCAATGCGCTTTGGCCGGTTAGTCGCCTCGATCAAGCTTGCGGCTCACTTCGCCAGGCCCGACTCCAGTTGCCGCATAGTGAGACCAGCGCAAGAAGAAATCCCGCTGTAGGGCCAATCGCTTGCGGTGCTGGTTGCCCCTAGCGTACCGGAGCATCGTTCGGTTTCGTTCAGTTTTATTCACCGTTCTGGCGAGCGCATGAATTCTATGCTGAGCGCATGTTGACACGGCGCAAATTGATCGTCGCTACTGCCTGTCTGCTTGGAACGCCTGGTCAACGCTTTGTTGCTCAGGCGGCCGAGCAGTCCGCGCGGGAATTCTTGGCGGCCATTTATTCGAACTACCAGGAAGGAGGAGCTGGGATTTCGCTTCGCACAGAAGCCGAGATCAGGCGTTATTTTGCGTCGCCTCTTGCCACGCAGATTATCATGGAACGCAGTGACGAATGGCTAGGCAAGGCAAGATTCATCGATCCGTTTGTCGATGCGCTGGATTGGAGCATCGGAACGATACTGATCGACTTGAGTTTCAGCGGCCCTCGCAACGCGAGTGCCGCGGTAAGCTTCCGCGATTGGGGCGACTTGACCGATCTATCCGTGGATCTGATCAGGATTGATGGTGAGTGGCGGATAAGGGCAATTGTCCGACAGCATTTGTTACACCAAATCGGTTGAGTTCGCGTGAACCGTTCCGTTCGTCGGGCGAGCATCCTAGTCTGATCTTCGGGCGGGTTCGCTGCGATCCTTGGAAGGTCCGTGGAGCGGCAATTGAAGTTCCGGAGCGCAATCAAAAATCCAATAGCAGCGTGAACTCCTGTCACAGACCCATCTCACCTGCTGTGGCTCGCAAGCCAAATTTGGGTAGTGCTTCAAATTGCATTTAACAGCGCCTCTCGCATCCGCCGACGAGATGAGCGAGAGAAAGGCCGCTACCATCAGCACCATCCTGCCCATCGAGCCTCCTTTGGCGATCCCGACGACCGTCGGCTGCAAGTGCGTCGGGCCGCTTGGATAAGAGTTGGCCGGTGCCAGAAGCTCGATTGCGATCTCGGCAAGCCGAGCTCCTTGACTGGTGTCGAGCCAAGGCTTCGCAGTCACGGCGCGAAGTCGCTAGAGCAGGGGAATATTCATCTCGCAACGTGCCGTGAAATTCTCGCCGTCCTGGCTGGCCTCCATCGTGCCCGCACCTGACAGGTCGCTGACATCTGCGGGCCTCAAGCGCTGCTCGATCGCATAGACTGTGTGCCCGCTCGAGCTTGCCTTTACCTCGCACTTCGCATCGAGGACAAGCTGGCTTGTGTTTCTGACCTGAAAAACGACGAAGAACATCTGGGTCGATCGAGAAAGGGTGATCACGCCGACTGAATAAGCCTTGCCGAATCTTCCTTCGTAGTAGGCGTTGGCCTTCTCCCAGTTCTGCCAATCGACATCCGAAATCGAGCGGTCGGAATGCAGGGCGGCGATCTGAGCGGCCGAAATCGGACAGGCCGATGCAAGCAGAATCACCCCAGCCAGAAAACTACGGATTCTCACGCACATATCTCACTCTCCCGTGGCGAGTTGTGGTACATGGACCGGGGCCGTTAGTACCTCCCTGCACGTCAACTTGGCAGAAAACGATATTGAACAAATCAAAAGAGCGGTGGTGGCCCCGCTTTGCGCTTGAAAATCCGAGTGCTCCGGTCATCATCGGACCTGGCCCTTGTGCAACGTGTGGCGAGAAATGGCGCAGCCCGGCGTTCCCAGCGAAGACGATCAGCGACTGCATGCGGAGGTGCATTCCCTCGTTCTTGCGCTTAACGAATGGCCCGAACGCTTCGCAGGCCCGGAAAGCAAAAGCCAGCGCGGCAATGAGGAGATCAAACCGGTCGTCGAACTTGCGCTGGCCGCAGAGGCCGAAATCCTGGCTCACGACAAACAAGCCGAACGAACGGTCGACGCTCTCGTAACGACTCTCACCGCCATCTCGCGCAGCAGGGTCGAATCCGGAGAATTTCAGGCCGCCCTCGTGTTAGACCAGCACAGCCTTGCCATCAAACGCGCGCAACCTGGTTCGAACCCGCTCGACATCGCGAGCGCGTTTAGAAATCTTGCGCGCGACTATTTCCATATTGGCGATTATGCATCGGCCGCACGCTTCAGCAAGGAAGGGCTATCGATCGCCACGGGCTATCTCGGCGAAACGGATTGCAGGATTTTGCGATTTCTCGATAGCGTCGCCGGCGCGTGCGAGCAACTTGGAGAATATGAGCTAGCCGAGACGCATGCCGAACGGGCTCTCGCGCTCGCCGAGAGTTGCTTCGGGCCACAAGACCCGCGGGTCGTGCCCGCGTTGCAGACGCTTGAGACTGCTTATCGTGCGGTCGGCCGACTGCAAGACGCCTATGCTGCAGCCGCTCGTGCATTGCAAATCCATAGCGCCGCATCTGGCAAAACGTCATTCATGACTGCGCGGGCTCTCGCGCGCCTCGCGGTTGTTACCGCACAAATTGGGGAGACGACGCGCGCGGTGGAGATGTTCGACGATGCGCTCGCGCGGCTGCGAAAACTTCCTCCGTATCGCATCGAAGGTGCGGAAATCGCCACCGTCCTGACCAACCTTGCAGGCCTCGCGGATCCCGATCGCGCCACCTCCCTCTATGAGCAGGCGTTAGACTTACGGCGCAGAATCTCCGGACCCCAACATCCCGAGACCGTCAATGTGCTGTCCCATCTCGGCCTCCTGCACTGCCAGGGAGGTGAGCTTGATCGCGCTCTGTTCGAGTGGAATGAGTGCCTTGCGAGCCGGCGCGCGATCTTCGGCCACATCCATCCAGACGTTGCTCGAACGCTGATCGACACGACTTTTGTGCTTCATTATCAGGGCCGGGACGTGGAGGCGAGACGCGCCGTATTGGAAGCTCTGGCCATCCTCGCCTGCTACGATCTACCGGCTGTGACAGCGCGTGCGCATACGCTCTTGGCCGCGATCATCTCGGCCGAAAGCGTCACAGCGGCAATCATGTTCGCGAAGCTGGTTGTCAATTCATTGCAGGAACTTCGCGCCGAGGCCGCGGCTCTTGGCGGCAGCTTCGATCGCGCCTTTATTGCTGCAAGGGAGCAGCCATATCGGCAGCTTGGGGATGCGCTCATTGTGAGCGGCCGATTGCCTGAGGCGCAGCAGGTCATGGCTATGCTCAAGGAAGTGGAGCTGTTCGAGGTGACGCTTGGGCAGACGGACGCGCGGCTCACGCGCGCGGTACTCACTCCGCTGGAGGTGCATTGGGTTGCGCAGAGGGATTCGATGTTCGGTCGATTGAGGGGGATATTGGTATCGCTGCGCGAGAGTGCGCAGGCTGAATCGACCGCGTTGGAATCTCGGCGGGCGGGCAGACTGGCCCTCGACGCCGCGGTCAACGAGCTTGAACAGTGGGTTGATTCTCTCGTGCCCGCGTTCAAGCAAACGGAGGGCGGCGCGCGCGCGGGCGAAGCGAAGACATCTGCGTCAGAGCCGGCGTGCCGCGGCAGCATCGCAAACAGCACTGGAATGCTGCAATTCCTGCTTGCGTCGGACCACCTTCGCGTCGTGGTGACGACGTCAGAGACGATCGATCATTACGACGTCACCGTCGCAACCGGCGAAGTTCATCACCTCGTATATGAGATGCGTACGGCCTTGCAGCGGGGCACGAATAGCTACCTTCCGCATGCTCGCCGTCTCTATGACTTGCTGATCGCTCCCGCATTGCAACAGCTGCGGGCGGCGGGGGTGAGCACACTTGTCGTTTCGCTCGACGGCGTCCTGCGATACCTTCCAGTGGCGGCATTGCACGACGGGATTCAGCATCTGGTTCATGAATTCGCGGTTGTGTATGCCGCGGGTCCGCTCGGCACTGATATGCAGAAGAGACTGCCGGCTGAAGTTCGGGCGTGCGGTCTTGGCGTGACCCGGGCAATCGGCAGTCATCCCGCCCTGCACGGAGTTCGCGAGGAGCTCGCAGCGGTCATCCGCACCACCGATACCGGTCCCGGCGTCCTGCCTGGCATCATCCAGCTCGATGATGCGTTTACTGCCGAGAGCCTGCACGCGGCGCTGTCGACGCCTTATCCGGTCGTGCACATATCCAGCCATTTCGCATTCCGCGCCGCCCAGGAAGCCTCCTCCTATCTGCTTCTCGGGGACGGCTCACGGCTCACACTCGCCAATCTGGCCAACTGGTCGTTTGCGGGCGTCGAACTCGTCGTGCTATCCGCCTGCGATACCGCCACCGGCGGTGGCCACGAACAAAGTGGGCGCGAAATCGAGGGCCTCGGTGCGTTGGCGCGCCATCAGGGCGCTCGCCTGGTGATTGCGACCCTTTGGCCAGTACGCGATTTCACCACGGCCGTGCTCATGCGCCGGTTTTACGAAGGCTGGCAGCAGCTTGGCCTTGCGCCCGCCGAGGCGTTGCGACAGGCCCAGCTGTCGCTCTGCACCCGGGCACAATCGTCCAGCGCGGCAGGGCCTGCGCGCGCGATCGCCGAGCCTGGCGATCAGGACGACGATGTTCGCTGGCAGCACCCCCGCTATTGGGCGCCGTACCTTCTTATCGGAGAACCGCCGGGGGCTCTTGCGGGCACGCCCATCCAGGCCTGACCCGGGCCTGTCAGGGTTGTTTGCGGCGCTGACCGGTCAGGCATTTGGATCGCTTCGGTTCAGTTTGGGTTACCCGGCGGCCACGATCAGCTATTGGTAGCCGAGCGGGGCGCGGTTACGATCACCGCAGCTCAAGCTCCGCATCTTGCTCGCATGAGGCTGCCATGACGAAAGACGAGACAACAGAACAGAGCCGTCGAACAGGACGTCCCGACAAGAAGCGCGACGTTCTCCGCGAGGTCATCACGCCGCGACATGTTCGCATTCCCCGGTTCAAGGAAAAGCTTGAGCTCCTATTTCGCTACCACCCCTTCATTCGGCGGCAGTACGAGTTCTGCGAGGAGGTTGGCGTGTCGGCCGCCACCGGCTCGACATGGATCAATCCGCCACCTGATGCGGACGGGGTCTTCGTCAACCCCGGCACGGTTCCCGCCAAGCATTTCAACTCGGTCGCGAATGTTTTTGGGGTGCCAGGGCCGGTGCTGTTGATGGAGGATTTGGCCGAGTTTGAGAAGGCGCTGGCAACGTTCGAATCGGGTCGGGGTGCCTGGGAGAAGCTTGTCCGCGCCCTGCCGAATGACGACAAGGTCGAAATCATTGTCAACGAAGAGAAGCGGATCGTTGATCCGGACGAAGACGACGAGGATCGCGGCCTGCTGCGCGTCCGTAACGGCGACGAGATTTTCATCAGGGTAACGAATCCGACGCTCAAACATGCGATCTTGTTGCAACGGGATCCGGACGGCTGGTCGAGCTTGCGCCCGACGCGTCGCGCGAAGGACACCGAGGTGGAGGGGGCGCTAATCTATCCGCGCGCCAATCCCGCGGGTATGCCACGTTTCGCGATTGTCGAAGGCAGCGGCGTTCATCAGGTGCTCGCGATCTTCACTCGCGATCCATTGCCCGGCTGGATCACGGACATGTTCATTGCCGACAGTCTCGCCGACGGTCTCGATCGCGCTGTGGGTGTTTTCCATAATCTCCTCGCTGCTGGTCCCGACAAGTGCCGCATGTTTGGCCGGCGATTTCTTGTCACCAATTCGCCGCGACAAAGGTCGCAGATGCGCAGCGCGCCGAAGGCGGGTGGGCCGGGCCGCTCGTAAACCTGTTGGATGCAGGCATGACCAACACGCGAACAGGCTTGGTCAAGATCGCGGTACTGGTTGGTTCGGTCCTGGCAGGACCGAGCCACGCGCAAACGACGCAGGTTAAGGCAAACACAGATTGGCAGGTCATCGATGACGGGACCCGGATCACTGGTAACATTGAGGGGCCCCGGCTCGTTGGCCATGTGCAAACCGGTGAGGTCATCCATCGCGTGGTCTTTGATTGCGTGACGGCTGCGGGCGGCTGGTGGCCATCGCGATGGAGTGGCTACAAGAAGCTCACGATGTCCGTCGTCTCCGTTGACCCGGCGGTGCACTACGTTTCATCGCATATTGACGGACCGGTCACCTTCGCGACAAGCGCGGGGAACCTCGACATCCTGCCCGACTACACGCTGCGCGATGACATGACGCACATCATGGCCGCTACGGTTACCGTTTCAGACCGTGTCATGGACGTGCTGCGACGCGAGGCGACACTGGATGTTCGGTTCGGTGATGCGGCAAGTCGTTTCACGTTCGTGTTCGACATCGTGTCCGGTCGGCAGAAGATTCTCGACTATGCGAACAGCTGCGAATAGGGGTGCACCCGCAGCTTTCATGTGGAAGTCGGGCTACGTGAAAGTGTCGGATGCTAAAGCTTGAGGGAAATCTGGTAGACGAAATCGCTGAAGGAGGACGGGCTATGCGATTTATCCTGATTTTGAGTGCGCTTCTGTTGATTCAGACTTCTCATGCCGAAGCTATCGCTGTTAATAAAAGAGATGAACCCGCTCTTCTCCTTCTGGGCGGCATTATCGCTATCATTCTTTTGGCTTTTTTTGCTTACGATTGGTGGAAGAACAGAAAATACTACACCAAAAAGAAAAAGGAACAGTAGTTACGTACACCGCGGCTGCTATCGGCGCTGGCGCGGGCGTTTCTATCCGCCGAAAGCGAGTACAAACCTTTGACCGCAAACGGTTCGCCCTATCACGACCGTGTGTTACGTGATGTTTCGGGCTTTCATCGAAAAACTTGCCCCGGCTCGCTCGCACGCCCAAAGGGTTAGAGCATGAGCGTCCGGGCGACGCGAAAACCGAGCGTGCCGCCCGGGTAAACTGGGGTGCAATTGGAACGGTTCGCGATGCGAATGCAGTCCGGTGTCCCGTTCCACGAACCGCCGCGCATGCTATGATATTTGCATTCGCCGGTGGTCCAGGCCGAGCCGTCCGCCGGCGCCCCGTCAAAGCTCGGGTGATAGCAATCCTCGGTCCACTGCCAGACATTCCCGACCATGTCGTAAAGGCCAAAGGCGTTAGGAGCGAATGACCCTCCCGGCGCAGTTTGCCTGCCATCCCACTGGCTGCCGCAACCGATGCAATTGCCGTTATTCGTACCGACGGCATTGCCCCATGGATAGGGCGTCGTCGTCCCGGCGCGCGCTGTGTATTCGTATTCGGCTTCCGTCAGCAAACGATAGGTCTTGCCGGTCAGCTTGGTGAGCCAGAGCACATACGCCTTGGCATCGTCCCACGATACGTTGATCACCGGCCGGCGCCCACGGCCCCAGCCTTGGTCCGACGGGTTGTTGCCATTGCAGCCGCCGTCGGCGACGCAGGCGTCCCATTCCTCGAAGGTGACATCGAACTGCGCGACCGCAAACAGGTGCCCGATCGTCACCGTATGCCTCGGGCTTTCGTCGACGGCGCGGCCGGGCTCGCTTGCCACGGACCCCATTTCGAATTTGCCCGTCGGCACCACGATCATCTGGGGGCATTTGCTGCATTCCCGGAACGTGTCCTTCGGTTGCAGTGCCTGCTCCCTTGCCGACACCAGCGGCGTTACTGTGATTTGCGGCCGCTGGACCGGTGGAGAGGCCGGCGTTGATTGAGGCGGTTTCGGAGCTGATTGCGGTGGACTCGGGTTCACAACCGGCGGCAGCGGCGTGGCCGCGGGCGGCGCCGAACTGACGTCGACGGGGAGGGGCGCTGGCGGCACCATCAAACGCCATACGCCGATCGCCCCCGGGATGATGACGGTGGCCGCGACCAGAGCAGCCAGGATGGGTTGTTGCCGCCATGGTCTCGACGCTTGTTGCGGCCCCTGGCGCTGCTCCTCCCGCTGCGGTCGAGATTCTAACTCTTTGCGAACATGCCCGGCTTCGATCGCCTCCCATTCCTCTGCCGCAGGCTTTTGCTCCGGCGCGCCCCCGGAGGTGGCGACCGTGAGCCCAAGGCCATGGGCCCATGTCTCGACTGCCCATCGAGCTATGATCTCCTGTAGTCCTGTGTTGTCTGCAAGGGACCTTACATGTGTCTGGACCGCGTTAAGCGAGAGGCTGGTCCCCGACATGGCGAGGAGGCGCTTGGGCAGGCCCTCCTGCATTACGGTGTTTAGAAATGCGGCCTCTCGTTTGTGCGCGAATCCCAATCTTTCGCGCACCAGCTCGGCCAGACGGCGCGGATCGTCGAGCAGCTCGTCGCGATCCGGCCGCGAGAGAAGCACCTTGAGTTGACTGCGAATGTATTCGTCCATATCGGCGCCCCCCGGCCGTCAGCCGCGATAGCTTCACGATGCGCGCTGTCCTTGAATTCATCCAGCTCCGGTGATCGATCCGTATCGCGGCGGGCCGTTCGACCTCATATGGCAGGATCAACTTCAACCGACCCGGTGATGCCGCCGAAATCGATGATGAGGCCGGGCGCAAGCTGCACGGCTTTTCCCGTTGGCAAATCGACCGTCCGGCCGCCCGTTAGCGTCGCCCGATAGGTCTGGTCGGAGACGTTGCGGAGGCCCAGCACATTGCGGTCATTGGGATTGGCCGCAATCTCCGCGATCGGGTTCTTGCCGCGGCCCCGGCCGGCCGATCCGAGGTTCATTGGCTCGATCGCAAGTCCCGGCACGAGCTTGAGCGATACCGGCCCGAGGCGCATCATTAGCTTGACCGCAGCCGGCGTCGTGGCTTTTGCGACCTTGTGCTGCGGCTCCGTCTCGTCCTTCGGTGGTTGATAGACGGTCTGCATTTTCTGCAGGCTGGCCAAATCGGTGGAAGCAAAATTCTGGGCGCGCGTCGGCGAGATTTTGCGTCCCTTGAGGATGCACGAAGCGAGGAACGCGTAGCTGACGACCGCCAGGAGCGAGTGCGTGACCAGCGAGAAGGGAACCGCATCCCACGCGCCGTGCAATGCTGCGGCGCTGAGCAGTCCGACCAAGAGAATTTGCGTGACGGACGACCGCTTCAATGCAGCCAGACCGATGAAGTAGCCAAAAATACCCGAATAAGCGAGGTGCCCTCCGACCTCAGGCAGCGTCCGCAGCAGCATTTGCTTAACGGCGACAAATTCAGCAACCCCTGCTGCGTCAGGACCGAATCGTTTCAAAATGCCGACTATGAGCGCGGGTTGGTATTGGTACATCGTTTCGACCATGGCGAAGGCCGTGGCGGATGCGACACCAATGAGGATGCCGTCGAGCGGCTCGGTCACGCCGATGCGGCGGCCGAGCGCATTGCTCCAGACCATACCGAACACCGCCAAAGCAAATACGGGCAGCGCCTTGCCCACTTCCTCGCCCAGACCTGGTCCGGCGAACATGCCGAGGACCGGTCCGAAACCAGCGATCATATTATGGTTGTAAGCACCTAAAAGCGGCCCCAATGGACCCGAACCAATGGCCACCGCCATGAGGGCGAATGTTCCGGCAAGGAGCCACCACGGTTTGTCGCGGCCGCAGAGCATGTACACGAAATAGTTCACCATGAGGGCAACATACGCGCCGATGATCCAGCAGACCTGCAGGGCGTCGTTCAGCTGGCGAGCCAGCGCTTGCAGGTGTCCCTGCTCAAGCGCTTCGTGAACGGCTTGGGCGAAAGCTTCAGCCGCCTTGGGGTCTTTGATCGTCGGTTGGATCGCTGCGGACCACTGGCTAATGATTGCGCTCAATGACTGAGGCGTGAAAAAGTCGACGAAATGAACATTGCTGCCCAGGAAAGAGACCAGCCCGGCGATGATGGTTGCAGCGATCGGGATCAAGTGGGCCTTCGCCACCAGTCCGGAATGGTCACCGAGAAGCGGGAAGATTGTGGACTTGGAGACGGCGCCGAAAGCGAGGCGGCGCTGCGGGCCGGGAGGCGGAACGGGCAAAAGATTTGCCATCTGGAGCTCCTGCATCGTGCAGATACCCTCTCGCAGAGAGGGCGCGGCGCGCTCCCCCCGGGGGGTGTCGGCAGGCGGCCTAGACGTGCTGATTTGCCCCTGCCGTCCCAAGAGCTACTTTAGCACCGGAGGAAATCCCAGCAAACGCTCCCGAACCAATCCGAAGCGTTTGCGGTTTTCGGTCAGCGCATCGCGTTGCAGTAGAGCGTTCAGATATCCTCGGGGAGGGCTACCGGGGGAGCAGACGTCGTGCCCGGCGATGCCGGCGGGTGTGTTTCGCCTTGCGGCCCGATATGAAAGGCCCGTCTGGCCTTCTCCACCAGTTTTTGTCCCCACTCGATCGCGTGATTCTTCAAGGTCGGTGGCAGATGGTCACGTGCGAACCACCCGGCCATTAACAAGATTGCGATGGCCGTAATGACGACGAGGAGCGCGCGAAGTAGCCGTCGCGCAAAGACACCTGCTGAGGATAGGTATCTTCGCCACCGCGGCGGGATGACCGCTGGCGCTTCCGACCCATACGCCGACCCGTGCCATGCGAGCGCGATCGTAATGTCGTCGCCACTGCCGGTCTGCGACGTTTCGCTGAGCCAGCTCTTGACATGCTGCCCGACCCATTGCGGTCCGTAGCGGTCGAGATAGGCTTTGAGATCCGTGGCTACTTTGAAAAAGGCCGCATCATCGCCACCATAGGAGTTGCTGTAACCATCGGTTGCCGCCAGCACGATCACCGGCCGTCGACCGTTCACGATGGTATCGACCTGAAGGCGAAACCGCGCTTGCGCGTCGGATTGACAGAGCGACTCGGTCTCATTGATGAGCAGGTCGTCGCGGCCTGGAATTACGCGCGTGACCTTGTTATCCGCTGCAACCGTCAGCACGTCGCCGTCGCCGATTTGCAGATAGGCGGCGACCCGTTCGTTGATTGCCGCGGCGACCAGTGTACTGCCGTAAAGCACCTCCGGCGACTTCCTGATGATGTCGGCCTTTTCCGCTCGCCGAAAGCTTGTCTCGGCAACACCCGGAGGATCGCGCTCGAGATCGGCAAATACCTTCTCGCGCCAGGCGCGCACAATCGCTTCCGGCAGGCGCTCTGCCGTAGCGTGGATCATGCCGTTGCCCCCGTTTGCAGCGCTGATCCAGCCCTGCAGCTCCGCGACGGCCACCTCGGTTGCGAAACGTGCACCGCGATCGCTGCGGGCATGCAATTCGTCGCCGTGACCGTCGGCCACTGCGATGATAGCACCATCGCCATGTTCGAGGGCAGCAATGCGCACGAAGTCCTGATTGGGCGAGCCGGTGCGCTCGTGCGAAGCGCCGCGAGCGCTGCCGCTAATCGTATGCCAGCTGGAAGCAGGTACAGTGGATTTCATGTAACCCGTCCTTCGATCGAGCCGAAATCGATCCGGATACCCGGCTCAAGGCGGATCCGCTTGTTCGGATCAAGCATCACTTCGCCGCCAGTCGGCAACACGATACGCCAAGGCAGCGGCGCGAGATTCTCAAGACCGATACGATCCGGATACGCCGGGTGCCGAACGACCCGCGCGATCAGCCGGCCGGCGAGCGCCGAGTTCACAGGATTGAGGTGCCACCCGTAGACTTCTGCGCCCTCCGCCATGACAATGGCGCGGGCACCCAACTCGAGGCGCACGGGCTTGGGAGCGGGTTCTTGGCAATTCCAGCACGGTTGCGCTTCCCGCTCATAAAAGTTCTCTGCGGTGCAATGCGAGCATGGAGTGATGGAATCGCGCAACTGCGCCATGGCCCGAAGCCACTCGGTTTCTCGCACACGACACAACGGTTCACGAATACCCACCGTGAACGCCTGCGTGAAGTAGTCGCGCAGGAGCTGCGGGTAGAGCTTCCAATAAGCCAGTGCTTGGTCGTGTTCGCCCGGCAGCGGACGATTGGATTCATCACGCGGATCCCAGATGAAGGTTGCGTTCGTTCCGAAGCTCTCGCGGTCGTTCCCCATCGGATCACGCGTGCCCAGCAGTGGATGGTCGACAAGGAAGAGTCGGAACAGCAATACTGAAATGGACCAGAGGTCAGTATTGCGCGTCGCCGAGGCGGTGCCCTCAATAATCTCAGGTGCGATGAAGAGTGGGGTCGCGTACCTGCCTGGTTCTCCGTTAACGGATACGTTGTCACAATCGCAGATCCGCACGTCGCCGGTTTGGGGGTCCAGTGCAACGTTGCCGGCGTTGACGTCCTGGTAGCACAGCCCTTCCGCATGGAGCTTCTGATACGCATCCACGATCTTGAAGCCCGCGGTCGCGCGTGTCCGCAAGCCTAGGGGAATATCCGAATAAAGCGCCATGTCGAGCGATTTGAAGCGCTTTTCCATCAACGGCATGATGTAGCCAAACGTGGCCGCGCCAGACGCAAACACGAGATCCCTGGGCCAGAGATATTTAGGGCTCGGCGGCGACAGATAAGAGTCGCGAATGGTCCGCAGCCGTTTCTGCAGGTTTGGGTCTATCTCAAGGGTTCGTTTAAAATACCACTTGACCGCAACTGGCTCTCCCTGGCGGTCGGCGGAATAGACCTCGCCCTGACCGCCTTCGGCGATGAATTCCTTGATCGTGACCGGCGAGCCGTCGAATTCGGCTGAAAGTTTGTCACCGGGCTTGAGCAGTCCGCGTGCCGAGTTTTCCTTGATCACGTGCCACCTCGCTCCAGCGCGTTCGCTTCTCCAAAACCCGTGCTCAGAATACCCAGGAGTTCGGGCTGCTCTTCTCCTTGGCGGTCCGCGCTTCGGTAGCCATGTCCTTGATGATCGCGTCGGCCATCTCCGGGGAGGGCTGGGATGAGACCTTGATGGAGCTCACCGAAACGAACTTGAGGAAGTCCGCGAGCATGTCGCCATTTCGGGCCTCAAACACCGGAGTCTTGTCGTTACCGATGAAGGCCTGTAGCTCCTCGATGCTGGCGTCGGCCCCGATCGCAATGCCGTACCGTTGGGCCTTCCGTCCGACCGGGTGGGCCATCAACCGCTGCAGCGCATCGTTGTAAAGCTTGCCATCCGTGTTGCGTCCATCGGTGACGAGCACAATAACCGGCGAATAGTGGCGATGACGGACATCGATTTTGTCGAGTTCATCAACGACTGCGTTGATGGCCTTGCCGGTCGAGGTGTCCCCGCCAGCCGCGATGTCCTGCCACTGCAACTCGGCGATCGGGGTCGGTTCACGCACGATCCAGTCGACGTCAGTTGCAAATCGTAAGGCGCGCACCAGCAGACGCATCGCTGGGACACTTTCCGCGGTTCGTCGAATGGGCGGGATCGCCTCGGCAACCGCGAAGTTGAGGCTTTGGATCTTCTTGCCCTCCATGGAGCTTGATCCATCGAGCAACCAGAAAAAATGCATCGGCAATCGGGAAGTCGGCCCCCCCGGCAGCATAGGTGCAGAATTTCCGACCATGACGTTGTCTCCATTCTTAGGGCCTCGACAATTCAACTTGGCGCGGGGCTGGCTCGTGACCGCCACGCCACCGGTTCACGACGATGAATTACCCCCTGCGTGACCTCGGCCACCAGCAAAGGATTTTGAACGCTTCTGAACGTCAGAACCAGCGCTTAGTCGGCGTCGGGTGCGCGCCTTTGAGTTAGTCTTTCGCTGATCCGAGTCAGTCTTTCACTGAACCCTCGGGGACTATTGACGAATACCGAGCGAACGCGGAGCTCTAGCCAGGCAGCGGAAAACAGTGCGGTAGGAGGGGTCGTCGAGGAATTTCGGGACTCCGCAAGCTGGTTCGGATCAACCGCCGGGCAACAGTCCGGACAGTTGACGGCATCGCCAATTTCGGCACCGCAGATTGCGCAGAGCATATCCCGTTATCCAGACCAGGTAACTCATTCTGCCATACTCGACTGAGAAGATTCAACAGGCTTGCCGCCTCGCCCATCTAGCGTGGTGCTCACGGCATTGAGCGCACGACTGGCCAGCACTCCGCCGCCTGTCGAAACGTCGTCCTCCCTGCCGCTTTAAGGCCTGACCTCTTCGCGACCAAGTCACTTCAGATCGATTTGGATACGTTCGCAAGATTTCTGTCATCACTCGGCTTAGATCCCTCTCGCTCACTGACTCCATTGATGGAAGAGAATCTTGATGTCGATCACCTTGAACGTCATCTGCTGGAATTTCGTCGGTTATCTGGCATCTGGACTGGTGCTGGCTGCCTTTGCGTCAAAAGCCATCATTCCACTGCGTGCGATCGCGATCGCGAGCAATGTCGCCTTCCTCATCTACGGGATCGCCTTGGGACTCGCCCCAGTTTGGTTGCTGCACGCATTCCTGTTACCACTCAACACATGGCGGTTGTTTGAGGCCTTGCTTCGCGCCCGCTAGGGAAGTCATCCCATTGCACGGAAGTCTGTCGCCTGCGCGTTCAATGCTCCGGCTTCTCCCATGAGCGCCCGTGCGCACCGCGCAATTACCTTAACGCTTTCGATCGTCGCTACGTCGTACGCTCTCGCCTAACCCTCGTAGTGGAGACCCAGAGCGGTCGCCCAACCCTCGACGGCAAAATGCGCAGCTGCGGGGTCCAGCCCCGAGGTTTCTGAGAGCACCGCGGCGTGGTTGGAAATCGCAAGTCGATTAAACGTTCTGCCGCTAGCCGCGAGGCGCTGTGGCAGGCCCTCGTTCAGCGCGGTCACGAGGACGGTCGCCTCCCTCCGTGTTGCGATACCGGTGCGTGCCGTCAGTGCCTCACAGCGCTCCCGGATCAGCCGCTCGCATCGCCCCGAGTTGTCCAACACGTCGCATCCGTAATCGGCAATGATTTTCTGCAGCACCTCGAAGACAGCCTGCTCGTCCTGGGTTTTTACTCTGAGGCGTTGCGATTGGTTCTCAGGAGTCTCGATGGCCATGATCGGCTCATCGCGCGTCTGCGACGGCTTGTAAGTTCCCTTTACGTCAGCGGGCGGCCCTCTGCTTCCGGTGGCGGATTCCCTTGCCGTGGAGCCCATGAACCGAACGGCACGAAAAAGGGCGGCAACGGTGGCTATGGGGATCAACCACACAGCGGGTAAGCCCATCAGGTAGAGCGCGGCCAGTGCCAGCGCGATTTGGCAAGCAATAACCAATGCTCTAATTGAAATGTTGGGTGCCGTTCGCTGCTGCATTGTCGATGCCGATACTTCCTGCCGAAGTCCCCCTGAACGCTTCAGTTGGAGCGGTGGAGGCCCAAGGCGGCCGCCCAGCTCTTGACCGCAAAATGCGCAGCAGCCGGGTCCAGTCCTGAGGCTTCCGAGAGCACAGCGGCGTGGTTGAGGACCGCAACTTGCGAAAGCGCTCTGTCGCCTGCCGCCAGGCGTCGCGGAAGATCCTCCTTCAGGCAGTGACAAGTACGGTTGCTTCCCTGCGTGTCGTGACACCGGTGCTCGACGTTACCGCCTCGCAACGCTCCCGGATCAGCCGGTCGCATTGCGTCGGATCGTCCAATACTTGGCGTCCATAATCGGCGATAATTTCTTGCAGCACCTTGCCCGCCGCCTGTTCGCCAGGACATTCCGGTTTGATTGGTTCGATCAGCTTCGCTGGCTCGACCTGATTCTCCGGTGTGTTGGGAGGTATGATCTGCTTGTTTTCTACGTCGACGGCTTCATCCCGTTTCAAAAGATTCTGCGGCTTCTCGAGGGGCTTGCCGCGAGGCGACTTCTCATCAAGGTTTGTTGCAATAAACCATGCGACCAACAAAACCACACCAAGGACGATGCCGATAACGTCTACCCAGCCCGCCGCGGTCCGGGATTGTCCGGACCAGATCTCGTTGAGGCCGCGCATCAGGGTTTTTGGCAAATTCACGTCCCAGCCAGCCAAACCTACTGCGACGAGCCAGCAACAGTAGCCGAATTTCCCAAAAGCCAGGACGTCCGCCTCGCGCGTTGTGGTGGAGGGCTGCTTTGCCGATGCCTGAATATTTGTGGGGGTGCCTGCCATCGCGCTTGCCTTTGCTTCCTGCCGTCCTTTGTGGCGTAGCATCGCGGACTCCGGCGCTTATCCGCCGGGGATCATCAGGTTGCGTTCGACCTGAAGCGCATTGAAGAAGGTCGAGTTGCGCTGCCGCCCGTCGACCAGGAATACCGGCCGTCCTGCTGCTTCGGTCACGGCCTTGCGGAGGGCGTCGATGCGGTCCGGGTTGGTGATGAATACCTCGATCGCGGAGACGTCGTTGTTGCGATTGAAGTAGGCCTGTGCCTCGGCCAGCGGCATGAACACCATGCCGGCGTCATACTCCGACATGCCCATCTCGAAAACTGCCGTGATCCTGTAGGGCTTGATGCGCGGCGCCGTACCCATCGGCGTCACGGCTCCCTGCGGCGCGACCAGCGTGACGCTGTCGCCGGCGTGCAGTGACAGCGTGTCGGCCAGCCGGCGACCGATGGCAATGCCCTTCCCTTCGTCAAACCCTTCGAGCGAGCCCTGCTTGATGTTTGAGGCGATCGACGTGAGATTGTTCAGGTCGTCGGCGCGAATACCGCGAACGAAGACGCCTGAGGCGTTGAACGGCGAGGACGCCAGCGCCTGCCCATCGACGACGGGCACGGCAAGACGGACGCCCTGAACCCGATTGATGCGGTCGGCGACGTCTTTCCAATCTGTCAGCGGCGATTCCAGCGGCTGCACCAGCAGGTGACCGTTGAGGCCGAGGATCTTGTTGTGCAGTTCTTTGCGAAAGCCGTTCATCACGGCCATCACGATGATCAATGTGGCCACGCCGAGCATGCCGAGCACAATGCCGAAGGGCGCGAAAGGTGGGGTTTGAATGGGCTCCCTCATGGCTTGGTCCATCTCCGATATTCAAACGATTTGGGTTAATTGTGGCCGTAACGGCCGCGCTTTCCCGTCTGCCCCAAGGCGGATAATAAATAGTCGAACTCGCGCTGGATGGCACCCAAATTGACCTGAAGCAGTCTGAACAGGTCGCCATGTTCAGGAAAAAGCCAAGTCCTATCAATTGATGCAGCCGTCAATACGGCCGGGAAGCGACCACAAATTCAGGTCACGATCGGGCTCGCAAAAAGAGCAGCCGCTTCGCGGGAGATCAGCCAGCGCAATGAACTTCGGCCCGGTTCAAATTGGTTTGGCTCTTGCGGGCGTCCACGCGGCCGATTTTCGGGGTAAGATTATGGCATCGAAGTTGCGGAGCCCAACCGACGGCTGCCCTTCTGGCGCTCGCGATAACGAGTCTCCGCGATTCGCCCGTGGATCAACGAACTGCTGGGAGAGACTGATGCGTGCAGGCGATTTACTTAAGCTATATGTGGGTTCATTTGCCGTGTTTTTTTGATCGGCTTGATATGGCTAGGGGTGCGAAATGGAGAATGGGAGTTTGGTGGTGCGCTCCTGTGGGCAGTGATTGGATCGGCGGTAATCTCGTGGCTGGCGTCGGGCGGCAGAATCTACTTTGACAAACGCAACTAGCCGCGAGCTATTGACTGGTCTGCCGGAATGGTTCGGCATGCCTGAGGCCATCGATCAATATGCGGCTGAAGTCGAGCATCTTCCGATGTTCGGCTTCGTGAGCGAGGATGGCACGACGCTTGCGGTCTTCTCGGTGAAGACGCACTTTGCAACGGCTGCCGAGGCCTACGTGCTCGGTGTCCGTCGAGACTTCCATCGAAGAGGCATTGGGCGGCGATTGTTTGGGCATGCCGAGCGGAAGCTCCACGATCAGGGGGTCGCCTATCTGACCGTCAAGACAATCAGCCCGTCACTGCCAAACCAACAATAAGAGATCACGCGTGGATTCTACGAATCTGTCGGCTTCAGTCCGCTTGAGCAGTTTCCCGCATTATGAGGACCAGGTACTCCGTGCCTGTTAATGGTTAAACAGCTGATCTCCAACGGGTACGGAACAAGAACGGCCGCCCATTAGCGGGCAGCTGACGGTCCTGCTCCTTCGCCAACAATCTCGAACGGCCCCCAGAATGCCGGATAGGCATTCCGCGGGTTTGAGGGATCGTTCATGTAAGCAAGCATCGCGCGCCGCAGGGCTTCAGCCCGCCCGATCGACGGGTCGGTCTTAAGATTATCAAAAGTCGTGGTAGTCAATCGCGTCGCGGCGGCCGAGTCCACCGCCCAGTGCGATACCAAGAGCGCCCGCGCACCGGCATAAAAGAATGCGCGGGCGAGGCCCGACAGGGCCTCGGCGCCCGGCCTGTCGCCAGCGACGGTGTTGCAGGCCGAGAGGACTACCCAATCGGCGTTGAGCTTGAGCTGACCGACCTCGCTTGCGGTCAACAGGCCGTCGTCGAGGTCGGTCGGCTCGCGCGGGAGGGTCAGCACCAGCGAGGGCTCGGCGAGGCCCTTCACGTCGCCTGCGACTAGGCCGTGGGTCGCAAAATAAACGATGCGGTAGTCGGCGAGCGGGGCGCGCTTGAGCGTCGTCTCGCTCGCGTCTTGGCGCAGATGAATGTCGGCGGCCGGCGCGCCCACCTTTTCCGCGACCGCGGTCAGCTCGACGGCGGTGTCGAACAGCCGGGGCAAGCCGCGGCTGAGTTCGGCGCGGTCGATGGCTAGGCCCTTCCAGAACTCGCTGAAGCCGCGCGTCGCGACGCGGCGGCCTTGCGCGCGCGCCGTGTCGGACTCGGCTACTCCCTCGGCCTGTGCGTTGAATACTGGATCGCCGAAGCCGATCATCGGCTTCTTCGCTTGCTCGCGCGCAGAGGCGCGCAAGGCCTTAAGGCCCGCGATCGAGGGCAGCACCGTCACCGCATGGCGCTTGATCAGCCAGGCGGCCTCGCGATAGGTGGCGAAAGTCTCGGCAGTGAGTTGGTCACCGATCTGGGGCGCCGCGAGCACGGGTTGTTCGGTGACCAGCAGATGGAACGGCAGCGCCGTCAGCGCGCCGGTCGGCACGATAATCAGGCGCTGTTTGTCTTTGATTAGGCCCTCGGCCGGTCCGAGCAGCGTCGCGTAGAGTTCATGCGCCCGCACGAGGTCGAACAGATCGGGCCGGCCGGCGGCGATGGTGTCGCATTCGGTCCGCGCGATGCCGCGCAGCCCGGCGCACTCGCGTGTAAAGACTTCGGCGCATTGCTTGGGTGCGAGGCCGCGGTGCGCCGTCTCCTCGTCGCTGCACTCGACATGCGCGGTCTTGACGATGCAGTCGAAGCGCGCGAGCCCGCGCGGGTCGGGACTCGACTGCGCACAGGCGCGCGCGACCGCCTCGCCGCATTCGGCCCGTGACAGCCCGCGCTTCCTCGCCTCGGCCTCCTTGCATTCGAGCCGCCCGAGCCCGCGATTGATCGCGCCAACGTCGAGCCCGCGGCGAAAGGCGGCGACCCGCTGCGTGAGCACTTCCGCGCCAACGGCGATCGGCTGCCAGCTGACGCGATCGCGCGTCAGCGCGAAGATGTGACTCTGCTTCTCGCCCGAGAGCAGAAACACGAGCGCCTCGTCGGCGCCGAGCAGCGCTTGCGCCTGCTGCACGGCCTGCGCCTTGGGAGTGGTCAACGCCCCGTAGTCAGGAAACTCGGCGGCGAGCCTCGCATCTACGCCCGCTAGTTTTTGCTCAAGCTCCTTCGCCCGCTGCCGCAGGACGTCGCTCGCCGTCGTTCCCCGTTGCGCGGTTACCTTCGTGAGCTCCTCCACCAACGTTTTGTTAACGCCACGCAGCTCTCCAGCGACGTCCTGCTGCTCGCGCACCAGCTTGGCCAAGGCGTCGCTGCCGGCACCGATGCGCGCCGCCATTTGGCTGAGCGCTGCTGCCGCCGCCGGCTGGTTTGCCAATTGAGCGGTGCGGAAGGCTTCGTCGGTGATCTCGGGCTTCGGACCGTCGACCTCCGCTGTGCGCGCAAGAGCTTGCAGGCCCACCTCAAAGTACGAGCGCAACGAGGCAGCCTCGACGCCGCTGACGCCGGCCGACTGCATCAATTTCGACGCCGCAACATTGACCGAGCGACGCGCACTCGCCAGCGCCTGCCCGGCGTCTCCACTCGCGAGATAAAGCTGCGCAAGCTCTCTGAGCGCCTCGGCAAATTTCAGGTGCTCCGTTCCGAAGAATTTTTCGCGGATCGCGAGCGTACGCTCGTAGAGCGGCCTTGCCTCATCAAACTGACCAAGATCCCGCTTCACGTTTGCCAGCGTTAGAAGTGCCTCTCCATTCCAGGGATGGTCGGGAGTCGTTCGCTCACTGATAGCCAGCGCACGGCGCAACAGCTCCTCGGCCTCGGAAAACTGCTGCTGCTTGCGTTGGATCTCGGCGAGATAGGCAAATCTGACCGCGGAGGACATGTTCTGCACACGCGCCTCGGTCGCGATCGCGTACCGGAGCGCTGCCTCGCTCTCCTTGAGCCGGTTCATCCGCCCATAATTCCACCCGAGCGTGCCCATGGTTGCGGCGAGAAGGGGGCGTTCGTTCAGGATAAACAGGGGGTGCTTGTTACGCCCCAAATTCTTGGCATAGATCTTCGCCGCGCGATCAAGCAGCGCGCCCGCGTCGTCCAGGCGTCCCGTCTGCGAATAAAGGGCGCCGAGGTTGGTCAGAGACTGGGCAACGTAACTATCGTCGCGGCCAAGTTCTGTTTCCCGCATCGCCAGGGCACGCTTGAGAAGCGTCTCGGCTTGCGCCTCGCGGCCCATGTTCAAATAGACTAACCCGAGGCCGGTGACTGTTGACGAAACGTCGACCGCATTGGCGCCCTGTTTCTCAAAGATCTCGAGTGCGCGTCGCAAGAGCGCTTCCGCTTCGGCGCAGTGGCCAAAGTCCAGATAGAACACTCCCATGTTGTTTAGCCAGGCTGCGACCACGCGATCGTCAGGGCCAAGCATTTTGATCACGCGCTCGGTCGCATATTTATACGTCCGTTCGGCCTCGGTGAACCGTCCCAAGATCGCGTATGAATTTGACAATATTTGTAAGAGCGCCCCCACTACCGCGTCCTGTTCGCCGACACGCGCCAGCGCCCTTGCCAGCAGAGCCGGGGCTTCGGTAACGACCTGTTCGTGCTGGCCGGTGTTGTTAAGCGCGACAAGCCGGTTGGCTTCCACCAGAAGCGGATCCGAGTCCGACAAGCTACTTAGTTGCGCGGCCGCTGCGCCGATTGGCTGTCCTGAATTGGAATCAGGACCGGCGAAGACCAGCAACGCGGATAGCAGGATTAAGGAGACAGCGGCAGCCCGCCGCAGGCGAGGCCAGAGCATCAGCTACCATCCTCGGGAAAATTTTCGCCCGGATTTTCAGGGCAACATACCCTTTGCCACGATCAGCGGCAATCTCGCTATTGATGCTGGCACAGGCGCAGGACCTATGGAGTCTCGATCTCAGACATACAGGTATTACGGATATCGCGCCGCTCTCGAGGCTGCCTAATCTGCGAAAGCTCTATCTTTTGGTTCGCACGTGACCGATACCAGCCCTTTAAAACAGAACACCAACCTGGAAATTGTAATAACGGAAATCCCCGAGACACAGCACGGGCCCTGGTGCGAATGGTCCTGGATGGATTGAGCCTCGCGCCCGGAAGCGCTTTGATTATTGTGCTGCACCCTCGCCGACAATTTCGAAGGGTGCCCAGAACGCTGGGTAGCCGTTTCGCGGGTTCGAGGCGTCATTCATGTATGCCAGCATCGCGCGCCTCAGGGCCTCAGCGCGGCCGAGGGTCGGATCTGCCTTGAGGTAGTCGAACGTCGCCGTCGTGAGCCGCGTCGCCGCGGCTGAATCCACGGCCCAGTGTGAGACCAGCAGTGCACGGGCTCCGGCATAGAAGAACGCACGCGCCAGTCCCGACAGCGCCTCGGCGCCCGGTCTATCGCCGGCGATCGTATTGCAGGCGGACAGCACCACCCAGTCGGCATTGAGCTTGAGCTGCGCAACCTCGCTTGCCGTTAAAAGTCCATCGTCAAGATCGCTCGGCTGGCGAGGCATGGAGAGCGCCAATGACGGTTCGGCAAGGCCTTTGACCTCGCCCGCCACCAGGCCGTGGGTCGCAAAATAGACGATGCGATAGTCGGCAAGCGACGCCCGCTTCACGCTCGTCTCGCTCGCCGCCTCGCGCAGGAGGATGTCGCCGGAGGGCGCCCCGAGCGTTGAGGCGACCTTCTTGAGTTCGTCCGCGGTATCGGCAAGCCGCGGCAGCGCCTTGCTGAGCTCCGCGCGGTCGATCGAGACCCCGCGCCAGAACTCGGTGTAGCTGCGCGTTGTGATTCCGCGCGCATCGGCAACGCGCGTTCCAGCCGCCTCACGCTCAGCGTCCGGATTGAACACCGGATCGCCGAATCCGATCAGCGGCTTTGCCGCCTCGTCCTTGCGCGTAAACACCCGGAGCGCTTTCAGGCTCGTTGCCGCCGGCAACACCGTCACCGCCTGCCGCTTGATCAGCCAAGAAGCCTTTCGGTAGGGGGCAAAGGTCGCCGCGGTGATCTCGTCCTCCGCCTGCGGCTTGGCGAGCGCCGGCTTCTCCGTCACCAGGAGGTGGAACGGCAGCGCGGTGAGCGCGCCCGAGGACACGATGAGCAGGTTCCGTTTGTCCTTGATCGGGGCGTCGACCGGAGCAAGCAACGTCTGATAGAGGTCATAGGCTCGGCCAAGGTCGAACAGCTCGCGCCGCGCGGTGATCTGTGCATCGCAGTCGGCGCGCGCAAGACCACGCTTCTCCGCCTCATCGCAGTCGACCCGCGACAAGCCGCGGCTGATCGCATCGACGCTCAGCCCGCGCCGGAATGCCGCCACCTTGTCGGCCATGGCGGCGGCGCCGAGCGGAATAGTCTTCCAGTCTACCCCGTCGTGGTTGATCGCGAAGACTTCGCTCTCCTTGTCTCCGGTCAAGATGAAGACCAGTGCCTCGTCTGTTCCCAACAGTTTCTGCAGCTCCTCGAGCTTGAGAGGCTTGGGGTTGGCGAGCGCCGCATAGTCCGGGAAATCCTTCTCCAGCCGCGCCGAGACGTCGGCGAGCTTCGCCTCCGTGTCGGTGACCTGGGCCCGGATGTGCTCGATTGCTGCCTGATTGCGCTCACCTGCGGACTTTGCCAGCGCCTCGACCAGCAGCTTGTCGATCGTCCGTGCCACGCTCGCGAGATCCTGCTTTTGGCGCACCGAAGCAGCGAGCGCCGAATTGCCGGATGCAAAGCGCAGCGCCATCTGTTCGACCGCGGAGGCCGCCGTCGACTGCACCGCCCACTGCGCCATCTCCAGCGCTTCGGCCCGTAGCGTCGGCAATGGCTCGAGCCCCTTGCGCGCCGCGGCCGCCAGATGCGCGACGTGGCGGCGGAAATAGCCGGAACGCTGGTCGACCACGCCGTTACTCATGTCGAGCCGGCCGGTCTCGCTCGCCGCCCGCGCGATCACGGCGGCGCTGGCGCGGCGCGAATAGGCGAGCGCATTCCTGTCGTCGCCGGATTGGGCGTAGAGCTCCGCCAAATCGTCGAGCGTCGCCGCCACATCCGGATGATTCGCTCCCACCACCTGCTCACGCACAGCCAGCGCTTGTTTGAGTAGCGGCTCCGCCTCGCCAAATTTGCCTTGCGCCCGCAGCACCACGCCGAGATGGCCCATCACCTTGGCCACGTCGATGTTGCCGGAGCCGAGCGACTTTTCTGTCAACATCGAGGCTTGCCTGAGCGCCGCCTCCGCTTCCGAATATCGGCCTTGCCATTCCCGAAAGATGCCGAGGCTCATGAAATCGAAGCCGACGGCGGAGCTATCTGCTCCGTAGCTTTTCTCATCAATACCCTGCACGCGACGCAGAAATACTTCGGCTTCGGCGTAACGACCTTGAGCCGCTTGCGCCTCGGCAAGATTGGAGAGGTTTGACCGCAACTCAAATGGACTGGCTTGCCTCTCGTAAACGAGCAGCGAACGCTCGAGGAGAGCCTGCGCTTCAGCATATCGGCCTTGTCGCAAGTAAAGGATAGCAAGGTTGTTGAGAGCGGCAGCAGTGTTTAAACTGCCGGCGCCCGACGCACGTTCCGAGATGGCCAGCGCGCGCTGAAAAGCCGCTTCGGCCTCGCTATACTTGCCTTGCCACATGTAGCTCAGGCCGAGACTGCCGAGATCCGCGCCCACGGTGATGTTGTCGGGGCCGTAGGCTCGTTCGTTGGCAGAGAGGCTAAGCTTGTGGATTTTCGCCGCGTCGCCAAATCGGCCGCTTCGGAAGAAAACATTATCCGCAAGCTCTCGGAGGTAATCGGAGATTTGCCGTTGCTTGTTGGGACCGTTTGGCGACTGCATCACGATTGCCAGCGCGGCTTCGAAAAGGGCGTTCGCCTCCTCGAAGGCGTCGTAGGCTGTCGCGCATGCGAGAGCCAAATCACGTAGGGCCAAAGCATAGTTGACGCTCTTTGTGCCCACCCGCGCCCGAGCCAGCGCTTCGAGTTTTTGCGCAACCGCCAGCGCATCAGTAAAGTTTGCCGCGTTGAACAGGGCCTCAAACCGCTCTTGCAGGGCTTGCGGATTGGCTCGCTTCAGGTCCGGTGTCATCGCGATCGCGCCGGGCTTGCAGGCATTGAGCCCCGGTCCGGTCCGGTCTCCAGCCGCGTTACCGTCTCGTGTCGCGTTGTCCTGGGCTGGAGCGGCCGCAATCTTTGCCTCGATCTTCTGGAGGTCTTTAGGTTCGGGATTCAAACTGCGGGCGCGCATCCATTTCGATCGGGCCTCGCTTTGCCGTCCGAGCTTCGCGTATGCATCGCCGAGATGATCGTGCAACTGGGCATCGTCTCCTTTTAGTTGGACCGCACGCTCCAACAGCCTGAGCGCTTCATCATAGTTGCCGGAGCGGAAATAGGCCCAGCCCAGCGAGTCGACCGCATATCCGTCGTCGGGAAGCTGCTCGACCGCGCGGCGCAGCATGGGCAGCACATCCTCGACGCGTCCGCCTCTTTCGAGCAAGGAGTATCCGAGAAGATTCAACACATGGGGCTCATCGGGTTTGAGCGCGAGCGCCTTGCGGAGATCTGTCTCGGCCTTCTCCCACTGGTTGTTTCGGTCGTAGCAGATGGCACGAAAATAAAACACCGGCCACATGCTCGGGTCGGGATTGCCCAGTATGTCGATGCCTTTGCTATAAATGTCGATGCAATCGGCGTACTGCCTGACGACGCGCAAGACGTTGGCGAACCGCCAAATGAGTTGCAGGTCGGCGGGACTAGCAGCTAGCGCGCGCCGGCAGGCGGCAACGATCTGGTCCGGGCGACCTTTGTCGCTTCCGCACACGCTGCGGTCGTCGGCAATGCTCGTTCCACTCAGGCCCGCCAAAATCGCTGTGATCAGCACCGGCCGTGCGAGAAATGCCATCGAACCGTCTCCCATCGCAATCGCTGACATAAGCTGCCAATCGGTTAAGCTACCAGGCCGCTCTTTCCCCGACGACCTCGAACGGCGCCCAAAAGGCCGGATACGCATTCCGCGGGTTGGAAGTGTCGTCGATGTAGGCCAGCATGGCCCGGCGCAGGGCTTCCGCCCGGCCGATTAATCAAGTGCGAATCCGTAGCGGACAACGTTAAAGACGAAGATCGTAACCAGCAAAAATCAAGCTCAGTAGTGTCGCCCGGTTCTTGACGGACGCAGGGCAGTCACCGCGGTTTTGTTCGAATAAACCTGAACCGATCCAAATGACGCGCGGCGGTCGTCGCCGGATCGCCCTGCTCTAGAAGACAGCAAACGCATTTGACGGGGGCCGCGCTCAAAAGAAGCCAGCATGCCGTCCGGGCGCCCCGGACTCTACGACGCCACAGAGAGCCATGGTAGTGCGAAGGCTGGGCTCCCCGGCCACCCGAACGGGTTCAGCTCGCTTTAGTTTTGTTTGCAAGTCATTCCGTCAGGGAAGGGGTACTAAACGCGAGTTACGCCAACTCGATGCGGGAGATGCACATGATCATGCTGTTCGGAAACCAGGACACGCTCAGTTTTCTCGGGGATACGGCGATCAACGACCATAGCGGGCGGCCGCTGTGCCTGATGGCCAAAACGACGGTGCACAGCCTCTTCGTCCCGCTTGCACTGTCGCGCGAATATGTCTGGGGTTTGGTTGCCGGCCGCAACCCGGAGAAGAACGTCATCCAGTATCGGACGAGCGCCTACTTGCCGATCGCAAAAGGCGATATCGCCAAGTTTCAGGCGAGCGGCCGCCTACCAAACCCGTTGCCTCCGATCAGCTATAAGGTCTGGCAAATTGTTGCTGTCTGTTTCGGCTGGTTTATCATTTTTGCGGGCCTGGCGAGCATCCTTAAGCATGGAGCGTAGGAGCCGGCACAGTGGGAAAATCAGCAGATTCAGGCGGGCTGACGGCCGACCATGTCTTGTACAGGGTCGCCAAATCCGATGAGATAAACGATGGGGGAATGCTCGGCGGCTTGGTCCCCGTCTGCACATTGCCGATCGTGGCCGGCCTTATCCCCCAGAACCGCTACAATGACGTCAATGAGTTACTAGGAAGCATGTCAATGCAGGGGAAAGGCATCCGCATGACCAGGACAATGTCTCTCCAATCAGCCGGGTTCTTGGCGCTGATTTTTCTCTCAGCAGCTACGCCCGTGTTGGCCGACGATTGCACGTATCTGTCGGCATTCAGACAGGCGATACAGAACAAGGACATCCAGGCAGCCAAAGGCTTAGAGGCGAAAATCGCCGTCGACGCCGTATGTGGGCCGCTCACCAATCGGGTCCGCCTTCAGCGAGTTCTGCTCGAGACCGCCACGGCGGAAACACTTCTGGAACGACCCGGCCGTGAGGCGGAACGCGAAGCGCTGCTCACAAGTGCCGCGGAGCCGGGACTGTTCTGGGGAGCCTCGCTTGCGATCGGCGATCTGCGCTTCTCACAGCGCCGATTTGTGGATGCGACGCGCGCGTACGAGCAAGCGATCGACATCGCGAATAATCGCGCCCTGACACCAACCCCTGCCGAAGCTTCAATCGTCAAGCGGATGTACAGTCGGGCCGCGCAGGCGCGCCTCCTCGCCGCAAACGAGGAGAGCAGCGGCGCCAGTTACGTTCAGGTCGCCAAAGGAGACCGTGGCGAAGTTGCCGGCATGTACTCGATCAACACACGGGGACCGACGCCAGAGAGCATCCCGGTCCCCATCAACTTCGAGACCGCCTCGGCCAAGATGACGGCGATCGGTGAACAGGCAGCAGAAGAGCTCGCTGCTGCGATCAAGGCGCAGCAACCCACAGAAGTGACCATCGTCGGGCATGCCGATGAGCGCGGTTCGGATAGCTACAACATGGGGCTGTCCGAGAAGCGCGCCCGGGCCGTGAAGGACTATTTGACCAGCCATGGCGTCAACGCAGTAATTAAGGTGGTAGCAAAGGGCAAACGCGACGCCCTCCAAATCGAGGACTCGTCCGGCATGTCAAAGGAAGACATCTGGGCCTTGAATCGCCGTGTCGAATGGCGGCGCTCATCCGGTCAAGAATAAGGAGATTTCCGTGGGCCGGATTGAATCCATCGCTTTTGCCGCAAGTCTCGCACTCGCTACCTGTTTTAGTGCGCAGGCGTTGGCCGCTGGTCTTGAGGCCCCGGCTGGAGGCCAAGTCCGCGCGCTGATCGTCGGAATCGACAACTACGCGTACGTACGGCGTCTCAAGGGAGCGGTAGCCGATGCAAGGGATCTCAGCGACTCGCTCCGCAAAAGCGGCGTCAGCAACGTCAAGGTCTTGATCGATCAGGATGCGATTCGTCCGACGGTGCTTGCCGAACTGGATCGGCTTGTTGACCAGGCGCAGGCGAAGGATCTGGTTTTCATCAGTTTCGCCGGCCACGGCTCGCAGCGGCCAGAGAGCGTGCCGCATTCCAAGCCTGATGGCCTGGACGAGGCGTATATCCTGCAAAAATTTGATCCCAGCTCGAATGCCCGGAATCCCGATCTGATCATCGGGCCTGAGATGAAGCATTACCTTGCGAAACTCGAAGCCAAAGAGGTCGATGTCATTTTCATAGCCGACACCTGTCACGGTGGAGGATTGATACGGAAACCCGATCCGCGCGCGGGCGAGCTCAGCTATCGCACCTCGGCCATCGGCGCTGCCGCGCAAGCGTTACTCGATGTCGTATCCGACCCGGCAGACGCGGCGCGCGATGATTCCAGCTTCAAGCGAGTCACGTTCCTGGCGGCGGTCGACCGGTTCAGCAAGGCCCCCGAAGTCGACATCCCCGGCCAGCCAACCAAGCGCGGCGCGCTGAGCTATGCGGTTGCCCGCGCGGTTGAGGGCCGGCTTGCGTGGAAGAGTGAACTTACGCGCGGCGGTCTCTTCGGTTATGCGCGTCAGATCGTTGCCCAGTATGCCAAGCAGAAGCAGACGATTGTTACAGAGCCGATCAGCGGTGCAGGCTCACTCGACGTCGCCGTTTGGCGCGGCCAGCCGGCCCCGATCGCCGCTGATTCCGGCATCAAGGACAACAACAAACCGATCCGTGTCGCCGTCAACGGAGACGTTTCGGCACTCAAGGGCGTCAATCCGAAGTCCACTCCGTTCGTGATTGTAGCAGATGTAGGTGACGCGGATCTGGTTTGGGATTCGCGGACCAGGGAGGCGATCGTCGCCGGCGATATCGTAGCGGAGGAAGTCGCGGCGCGGGACGTCCCTGACGTGGTCGATAGGGTGCGGGCGATCTCTGAAATCGCGCAACTGAGCGAGCGCCGGCCGCAAACGATCCGGCTGCTTCCGAGTGACAGTCTCCACCACGACAAGGAAGTGCTGACATTCGAGGCACGCGACATCCAGGACAAATACGCCGTCATCTTCAACATCAGCGGCACGGGTGAGGTGCAATTCCTCTATCCGCAATCCGGCAAGAAAGACTCAACGCTGGTGAGGTCCGCAACGTGGAGGCTTCCCGTCAAGGTGGGAAGACCTTTCGGTGCCGACACCCTGGTTGCGGTTGTATCCGATCAACCGCTCACAATGTTGATGAACGAGATCGAAGGGCTGGATGAGCACCAGGCCGCCACTCGGGCGGTGCAGGCCTTGCGTCAGAACCTTCCGCAGACAGACGCAACACGGGTTGGATTCGCCAGTATCTTCACAGCGCCCTGATGCACTTAGGAGGTCGGAAAGTGAAACGGCAGAAATGGATTTTGACGCTTCTAGCGAGCATCTTCATGGCGACAGCCGCGGTCGCGCAGACTGCAGAGCAAGGAGATGCGATCGACGACAATTCGCGGATCGTTGGCGGCGAGGAGGCAGTTGGCGACAGCTGGCCATGGCAGGTCGCGATTTATCAACGGGCGGTGGCTGACAACGGCCAAGCGTCGAAGGACAAGTTTCGGTCGATCTGTGGCGGCTCTGTTATTTCAGCGCGGTGGGTGCTGACGGCGGCGCATTGTTTTAGAGAAATGAGTGAGTACAACTTCGGGCCCGATGATTACCTCGTCCTGGAGGGAACGAAGCAACTCGGAAAAGGCCGACAGCTCGCTGTTAAAAGAATAATTCAGCACAAGGATTACTCTGGTGGCGGACAGGATGATATAGCGCTGGTTGAGCTCGCAATGATTGCGAGATCAATACCCGTCCCACTCGCCCGCCAACCGAGTGCGGCAATGCTCGAAACGGTGGGCAAATCCGCGATAGTGACGGGATTTGGCCAGCTCAGAGCAATTGAAAGGAAGAGGGATCCTGTCACTCACGAGGTCATGAAGGATCCCGCCGGAAAACCTATCGAATTCTTCCCTGACAATAACGAGCTAGTTACACCCGAGAACATACACACAGGGATAGACCCCGAAGGTAAGCTCCGTCAGGTGGAGCTACGGCTGGTTGGATGGCAGGAGTGTCGCGATGCCAATAATCGGCTTAAAGGCCGCGAGCACAACTACGACTATATGAAAGATGAGCGGCAAATTTGCGCCGGTGTTCCGGAAGGTGGCAAAGATTCCTGCCAGGGCGACAGCGGCGGTCCGCTGGTCGGGCGAGATGAGAAGGGATTCTTCGTCCAGGTCGGCGTTGTGAGTCAGGGAGTTTACTGCGCTATTGCGGGATATCCAGGCGTCTACACGCGCGTCTCGTATTATTCCGCAACATGGTTGAAGCAGATCACTGGGATTGACCAGGACCAACCGTCAACTGAGACTCAGCAGGCGGCTGAGAGCGCGTTTGAGCTGAAGAACACTGTGGGCTTGACCGTGAATTTCGTGCAGGGCTCCGAGCTCAAACTCGGACAAAGCGTCCAACTGCGCGTGACCGCACGCGAGGCCGGCTATCTGGTGCTCCTCGACGTCCGGCAGGATGGGTCGATCATGCAGATCTATCCGAACGAAGCTTCCATGCGGACGATCAACGGACGCAGGCGCGATGCCAACCGGATTGCGCCGAACACGCCATTTCTGATCCCAAACCCGAGCAATGTCTACGAGGGTTTCCGGCTCGTCATGCGGCCTCCTCTCGGTGAAGGCAAGGTCTATGCGCTTCTTTCAGATAAACCCATCAAGTGGCTCAAATCTCCCAATCAGCCGCGCACCTTCACAACACGCGCGGATGCGCTCGGCTTCATCGCCGGATTTAGGGCGGCAAGCTCGCGCGACCAGGCCTTGCCCGAGTCGGAGCGTCCCCGCGTCTCCGTCGCAGCGGCAAGTTACACCGTTGGCCAGTAGCGGACTTCGGAGAGAGGTGAACAAATGCCTTGCAAACTACGATCTCACTTAGTCGCCGCAACATTGGCGGCAGTCACCGCAATGACGGCCGGCTCCTCTCCACTCAACGCCGGCGCTAGCGTGGCCGCAGCACGTCTTGCGGCAGCCCAAACCGCACTTGCCACTCGGCTGATCGACAAGCTCGCGGCCAATAATCCCTCCGCGAACGTCATCGTGTCGCCCGCGAGCCTTGCCGGAGCGCTGAGCGTGATCGAGTTTGGAGCCGATGAGCAGTTGCGTCGTAACCTTCATCAGGTTCTAGGATTCACCGAAGGATCGCAGTTCTCTATTGATTTTGACGGCTTGCGCAAAGCCACCGGCCGGCCCCGCCGTGAGGGTCCCCTGGCTACCGCCAATGCTATCCTTTTCGACAAAAGTGTTAATCCGCGCCCAGAGGCACTGGAGGCGCTCACCGATGCCGGCGTGCGAGCCACCGTCGAGGAGTTTGCCAAGCCCGACACGCTTGCCGCTATCAATGCCTGGGTCAGCGAACAGACCAAGGGAAAGATTCCGACCATCCTGGACAAGATGCCGGGCGAAACCGGATTGGTCGCTATCAACGCTTTGTATTTCAAGGATCGGTGGAAACAGCCGTTCGAAGCAAACGCGACCAAACCTGCTCCATTTCGTCTGGTCGGCGGCAAGGCGATCGAGACACAGCTGATGAGGACAGGGGACCGGCAGTTCCGCTTCCGCCGGGACAATCGCTTCATTGCCGTGGACCTTCCCTACGCGAGCGAAGGATATTCGCTCGTTGTGATAACGACACGTGACGAGCCGGCAGTCGCAAAGGATTTCTCGGCCGTCGGGGGATGGCTGACCGGTGAGGGATTCTCTTCCTTGCCAGGGGAGGTGGCGCTGCCGAGATTCAACGCATCTTCAAGCTTCGATCTGATGCCGGCGCTCAAGGCGCTCGGCTTGAAGCCGCCGAACACGCTGCCGGGATTCTCCCGCGGGCAACTGCGGCTGGCAAAAGTCCAACAGCGTGTCGAACTCGCTGTCGATGAAGAAGGAACGGAAGCGGCTGCGGCGACCGCCGTGACCACGACGCGCGCTGCCGAGACCGAGTTCATAAAGTTCAGCGCCGACAAGCCGTTCATGTTCGCGCTGCGTGACCCGAGCGGCTTGATTGTGATTGCCGGCTATGTCGCGCATCCGCAGGCTGGCGCGGCGCAGGCGAATGAAGCTCCGGCGAGTACTCAGTGAGAAACAGGGATTACAGGGGCTCCGAAAGCCGAGAGGGGACCTCGATGAGATGGTTTACGAGCGCGGTGCTGACATCGGTAGTCTTGGGGGCCTTGATGGGCTCCTGCAGGGCGCAGCCAGCCGATCTGAATGCGATGCTCAATCAATTCAATGAATACTTTGCTGCAGGCGATTATCCCGCGGCGCTTGTAGAAGCGCAGAAAATGGAGCGCTTGGCGAAGGCGCGTTTCGGCGCCAACCACATCAATTACGCCGTCGCCCTCAATAATCTGGCCAACGTGAATGCGCAGCTGGGCAAGTACGCCGACGCCGAGGGCCTTCTCCTGCGCTCTCTGGCAATCGCCGAGAAAACGCTCGGCGCGAGCCACCCCGCCGTAGGTCAAACCCTCCACAATCTGGGCAATGTGTACCAGGAGCAAGGCAAGTACGCAGATGCCGAGCGCCTTTACCTGCGAGCGCGGGCAATCCGCGAGAAGGCTCTCGGCAGAGATCATCCCGATGTGGCTCAGACCCTCAATGGCTTGGCCAACGTGTACGAGGACGAAGGCAAGTACGCCGAAGCGGAAGCGCTCCATCAGCGCGCGCTGACGATTCGCGAGAGAGCACTCGGCCCAGATCATCGCGACGTGGCTGAGACCCTCAACAACCTGGCCATCTTGTATCATGATCAAGGCAAATACGCCGACGCTGAGCGGCTCCATCAGCGCGCGCTGACGATCGAAGAGAAGGCGCTCGGCGCTAGTCACCCCGATGTCGCTCGTAGCCTCAATAACTTGGCCACCCTCTACAATGACGAAGGCAAATATGCCGACGCTGAAGGGGTTTTGAAACGCGCGCTGGCGGTCGGCGAGAAAGCGCTGGGCGCAGATCACCCGTATGTGGCTCAGACTCTCAACAACCTGGCCGTCGGATATGAAGCGCAAGGCAGGGACGCCGAGGCCGAAGCGCTCCATCGGCGCGCCTTGGCGATCCGCGAAAGAGCGCTGGGCAGAGACCATCTCGAAGTCGCTCAGACGCTCAACAACCTGGGTAACCTGTCCAAGACTAAGAGGCCCGCCGAAGCCGAAGGGTTCTTCAAGCGGGCGCTGGCGATCTATGAGCGTGCGCTTGGCCCAGACCATTCCGAAGTGGCAACCACGCTTAACAACCTTTCCGGAGTGTACACGTGGGAAGGCAAGTACCCCGAGGCTGAGGAAGTCTTGAAACGCGCGCTGGCAATTGAGCAAAAGGTTCGCGGCACAGACCACCCCGATGTGGCCCACGTGCTCTACGGCTTGGCTTTGCTTGGCGCCACAGATGGCGACAGCAAAAGCGCGCTTGCCTATTCGCGCATGGTGACCGCTGCCGTGATCTCCCACGCGGACGCCGAGACGAGCAGCGCCCGGCAGAAGGAGGGTGTGGGCGGTTTGATCGAAAATCGCGCCATATTCTTCGCACTCCATCTCCACAACCTTTCGGTGGCGGTTGAGAAAAGACTGGAGCCAGAGGCCGCACTTGGCCGTGAGGGGTTCGCAATCGCCCAGTGGGCAAACCAGTCCATCGCTGCCGCGGCGGTCCAGCAGATGGCGCTGCGTTTTGCATCCACTGACGGTGCGCTCGCTTCGCTGGTGCGCGAACGTCAGGACCTCGCTGCCTTCTCGGCTGAGCGCGACAAGGCGCTGGTGGAGGCGCTATCGAAGCCGGATGGCCAGCGCAATCAGGTCTTGATCGATAACATCCGCAGACAGATAGGAGAGACCGGGAGCAGGCTCGCCGCCAACGCGGCGCGGCTGGAACGCGAGTTTCCGGACTATGCGGCGCTGGCGCGGCCGAAGCCGCTTGAGGTCGAGGAAGCGCAGAAGCTGCTGGGTGCGGACGAGGCGCTGGTGTTCCTGCTGTCAGGTGAGGGTGAGAGCTACGTGTTTGCGCTGACGAACGACGGGTTCGACTGGAAGACGATCCCGCTTGGCGCAGAGGCGGTGTCGCAGAAGGTCGCGGCGTTCCGGCGTGGGCTTGAGGTCGATGCAGTAAGCCGCGGATTGACGCGCCTCGAATGCAACGAAGACGAAGCAAAGAAGCGTGGGCTGTCGCGCGCCGATTGCGACGCGATGCTGGCTGGCAAGCCGGGATTGTTCGACCTGGGGCGGGCTTATGAGCTCTATCAGACGCTGCTTGGCCCGGTGGAGGGGATGGTCAAAGGCAAGCGGTATCTGCTGATTGTGCCCTCGGGGGCGCTCACGGCGCTTCCGTTCCACTTGCTGGTGACCGAGAAGCCGAAGATGGCGACGCCGCAGCTCGAGGATGCAGTGACGGCGGCGACGTTTGCCCCATATCGTGAGGCCGCCTGGCTGATCAAGCGGCAAGCCGAGACGGTCCTGCCGTCGGTGGCGAGCCTCAAGGCGTTGCGGGTATTTGCGCGCAAGGACCAGGCGACGAAGCCGATGGTCGGGTTCGGCGACCCGGTGTTCAACCCCGAGGCGGAGCGGGGTTCTGCGGGGGCGCAGACCGCACAGGCGCGCGGGGTAGTGACGCGCAGCTACACGGCGTTCTGGAAGGGGGTTTCTATCGATCGTGGCGAGCTTGCAAATGCATTGCCCCGACTGCCCGATACGGCCGACGAGCTCAAGAAGGTGGCGGCGACGCTCGGGGCGGGCGCCGACGACATCTACCTGCGCGAGGCGGCGAGCGAGAGCACGGTCAAGCGCATGGCGCTATCGGACTACCGCGTGGTGTATTTTGCGACCCACGGGCTGGTGGCGGGCGAGGTGAAAGGGTTGGCGGAGCCGTCGTTGGCGTTGACCCTGCCGCGGCAGCCGAGCGAGGCAGATGATGGGCTGCTGACCGCGAGCGAGATTGCGCAACTCAAGCTCAATGCGGACTGGGTGGTGCTGTCGGCCTGCAACACGGTTGCGGGAGACAAGCCAGGCGCGGAGGCGCTATCCGGGCTGGCGCGCGCGTTCTTCTATGCGGGCGCCCGTGCGCTGTTGGTGTCGCATTGGGCGGTCGATAGCAGAGCAGCGACCAGGCTCACCACAACGACGTTCGATCGGCTGCGCGCCGACCCTAAGCTCGGCCGCGCCGAGGCGCTGCGTGGTGCCATGCTGGCCTATCTCGCCGACACGTCCACCCCCATAAACGCCTACCCGGCGCTCTGGGCCCCCTTCGAAATCGTCGGCGAAGGGGCAGTGAGGTAGCAGTAACCGCGCGGACGCCGAGACGAGCGCCCGCGGCAGAATCTACAGGGAGGTCTCGTGATGTGGTTCACGCGCTTCGTGCTGATACTGGCCGGTTTGGCGATGCTGTCGAGCACCTGTCAGGCGGCCGATGATCGAAAACTCTGCGGTAGCAATGATGTGAAAGTTGACCGCGTCATTGCAGCCTGCAGACGCGTTGTCGCGGCCAATCCGGCAGACCTGCCGGCCGTCGTGCGGCTGGGCGAAATCCTGCGCGAGGGCAAGCAGTATGCTGACTGCGTCGAGGTCTACAGCAAAGCCATTGACGCGCTCGCTAACGCCAACCCGGATCCGCGGGTCTGGCCACTCTTCTATGCCCGCGGCATGTGCTACGAACGTGGCAATCACTGGGACCAGGCCGAAGCCGATCTGCGCAAGGCGCTTGAGCTTAATCCGGACGAGCCGCATGTACTCAACTACCTTGGCTATTCGCTGGCGGACAGAAACATCAATATGGATGAAGCGGTGCGCATGGTGGGCCGCGCCGTCGAGAAGATGCCCGACGACGGCTATACCGTCGACTCTCTAGGTTGGATCTACTATCGCACCGGCAACTACGATGAGGCGCTCAAGACGCTCGAGCGCGCCGTTCGTCTCAAGTCGGACGACCCGACGCTAAACGATCATTTGGGCGACGTCCTTGCCAAGCTCGGGCGGATGAGCGAAGCGCGCGCTCAGTGGGTTCGCGCGCGCAATCTCAAGCCCGAACCTGCAGATCTGAAGAAAATCGAGGACAAGATCGCCCAGGTCCCGGCGGACAATGATACGGCATCGAGGGATGTTGCCGACGCGAGGCTTGATGCCTGCAGGCCGGGATTGGCAGCGATTACGCCGGAGGCCCGGCGAGCGAACTTCGTCGCCATGGACGAGCGCTATAAGGCGCTATTCGAAGCGGGAAACTACGCCGAAGCACTGCCACTGGCCCAGGCTATTGAAGTTGCGGTTCGCGCCCAGGCCGGAACGAGAGATACAAGATATTCGATCGCCCTGATCGACCTGGCCCAGGTCTGCGACAGGCTCTACGATGCCTTCGAGGAATCCGCGGCACTTTACAAATCGGCGCTGGCAATTCGCGAACAGATCTCAAACCTCAAGGAAAGACGCAGTGGAGTTGGCTGGGCACTCACCGGACTCGGCGGCTTGTACGCGCGCTACGGTCGGCTCGCCGAATCAGTGGAATACTACAAGCGGGCGCTGACGTTCGACGATAACGCCGATGACATGACCAGCGACCTCAGCAATCTTGCCAACGTTTATGTTTGGCAGGGCAAATACCAGGAGGCCGAGCAGCTCTACAAGCGCGCATTCCCCATCCAGGAAAAGCTTGGAGGTACCAACGGCTTCAGTGTGGCAATCCTCCTGAACAACATGGCTACCCTCTACGCCCACGAGGGCAGGCCCGCCGAAGCCGAGGCTTTCTATCTGCGTGCTCGGCCCGTTTACGAAAAGGTCCGTGGCCCCGACCATCCATGGGTGGCGCAGATTCTGAGCAGCCTGGCAGATGTGCAGGCGGCCCAGGGTCGATACGCGGAGGCCGAAACGCTGAATCGCCGCTCGCTGGCTATCTTCGAAAAGACTTCCGGCCAGGGCAGCGCTGTTGTTGGTGCTGGCCTGATGGGCATCGGCATGCTGCAGGAACTGCAGCGCAAATACCCTGAAGCGGAGGCATCACTCAGGCAGGCGCTGGCGATCATGGAACGTGCGATGGGCGCCGATAATATCGACACCGCGAGGGCCCGTGACCATCTCGGCGTCGTGCTTCGGGCGCAGGGCAAATATGGCGAGGCCGAGCCGCAGTTGAAACGCGCGCTTGCAGCCCGCGAGCAGGGGCTGGGGACGAGCCATCCCGACGTTGCCGCCACGCTGGACAATCTGGCGGTCCTATATGGCCTATCCGGCGACGACAACAACGCGCTCGCCTACTCGCGCCGCGCCAGCGCTGCAGTAATCGCGCGCGCGGCGGCCGAGGCATCCGGCCAACTCGATATGAGCGATCGGTCCCTTGATGCGCGCACCGGTTATTTCCGTCATCACATCCGCAATGCGTCGCGCGCATCGCACAAGGGCCTCGAACCGGCGGGCGCGCTTGCGGGCGAAGCTCTGGAGATCGCCGAGTGGGCAGTCCAATCGTCAGCCGCGACGGCGGTCCAGCAGATGGCTCTGCGCTTTGCGTCTGCTGACGGTGTGCTCGCTTCGCTGGTGCGCGAGCGACAGGACCTTGCGAGTGTTGCGCGCACGAACGAAAAATTACTGGTCGAGTCGCTGTCGAAGCCGGATGGCCGGCGCAATCAGGTCTTGATCGATAATCTCCGCAAACAAATAGCCGAGGCCGAGAAGAAGCTGGCCGCCAGCGGGGCTCGCCTGGAGCGTGAGTTTCCGGACTATGCGGCGCTGGCAAGCCCGAAGCCGCTGAAGGCGGAGGAGGTACAGAAGCTGCTTGGCACCGATGAGGCGCTCGTATTTTTCTTGTCGGGCGAGGCGGAGAGCTACGTGTTTGCGCTGACGAACGACGGGTTCGACTGGAAGACGATCCCGCTTGGCGCAGAGGCGGTGTCGCAGAAGGTCGCGGCGTTCCGGCGTGGGCTTGAGGTCGATGCAGTAAGCCGCG
>Ga0210394_10001365_pt1 | contig 39788 bp, 34 predicted proteins | sample IncBWC12MmetaG_FD_160121 | JGI IMG/M metagenome (GOLD analysis project Ga0210394, IMG submission 160121) | Forest soil microbial communities from Barre Woods Harvard Forest LTER site, Petersham, Massachusetts, United States - Inc-BW-C-12-M | ecosystem: Environmental > Terrestrial > Soil >... | reverse complement strand
TACGCGCCTCGTCGATGAGGATCGAGTCGACCTCGTCGACCACGGCGAAGCTTAACTGCCGCTGCACGCGGTCCTCGAGCCGGAAGGCGAGGTTGTCGCGCAGGTAGTCGAAGCCGAACTCGTTGTTGGTGCCGTAGGTGATGTCGCAGGCGTAGGCCGCGCGCTTCTCCGCCTGGCTCTGCGCGTTCTTGATGACGCCGACGCTGAGTCCGAGGAAGCGGTAGACCGGACCCATCCAGTCGGCGTCACGCTGCGCCAGGTACTCGTTCACCGTGACGATGTGCACGCCGTCGCCGCCGAGGGCGTTCAGGTACGCGGGCAGCGTCGCCATCAGCGTCTTGCCCTCGCCGGTGCGCATCTCGGCGATCATGCCCTTGTGCAGCACGATGCCGCCGATCAGCTGCACGTCGAAGTGGCGCAGCCCCAGCGTGCGGCGCGCCGCCTCGCGCACCACCGCGAACGCCTCCGGCAGCAGCTCATCCAGGGTCGCGCCCTCTTTCAGGCGGTTCCTGAACTCATCCGTCCTGGCGCGCAGCGCCTCGTCGGTCTGCAGCTCGATCCCGTGCTCGAGCTCCTTGGCGGCGCGCACGTAGCGGGCGTAGCTGCCTATGAGCCGGTCGTTGCGGCTGCCGAAGATACGCGTGAGGACGTCGAGCAAGGGCTACCCGTGAAAACGTAAAAATATCTTGCCCGACAAGCACTTATGGCCTGCCCCGGGCGCACGAAGCGGCGTATTGTACGCAATAGACGTTATTACCGCCCAATTGGTTCGCGGGCGGCGGAATTCAAGGTGGGAACGGCCGTCAGCGGCCGATGAACGAGAGCGGATCGACCTGGCGACCGTTGTGCAGCACTTCGAAATGTACGTGCGGTCCGGTCGAATGACCCGTCGAGCCCATGAGCGCGATCGACTCGCCGCGCTTGACGGTCTGGCCGACGGCGACCAGCGCGCGCTCGTTGTGCGCGTAGCGGGTCGAGTAGCCGTCGCCGTGATTGATCTCGATGAGCTTGCCGTAGCCGGAGCGCTCGCCCGCCCAGGTCACGACGCCGGCCGCGACCGCGACCACGTCGCTCCCTAAGTTGCCGGCGAAGTCCACGCCCTTGTGGAACTTCTCCAGGCCGTCGAAAGGATCGGCGCGCTCGCCGAAGTAGGAGGAGATGTAGCCGCTCGACACGGGGCGCCCTTCCGGGTGGATCTCTTCCTTGAGCTCCCTCGTCAGGATCACGTTCTCGAGCGCGGCGAGCTGCGACTCGCGCAGGTCCGCGCGCTGCTCGAGCTGGGCGAGCATGCCCGACAGGTCGGGAATCCGGGCGCTCACGCCCTCGCCCTCGGGCCCGCCGCTCGGCGGGTCGCGGTCGAAATCGAACTCGCGGCTGTCGATATCCGCCATCTCGGTGAGGCGCTTGCCCAGGGCATCGAGGCGGATGACGTGGGCGTTCACCTCCCCGATGCGCATCGCCATGGCGTCGACCCGCAGCTGCAGCTGCTGTTTCAGGCTCGCGATCTCCTGCTTCTGCTGGGCGAGAAGCCCGGCGAAGCGGGTGGTCTCGGCGAGCGCCACCTCGCGGTGCACGCCCCGGCCGAACTGCAAGCCGAGCGCGAACGCCCCCCCGACGATGAGCGCGGTCACCGCCAGGACGGCGCCGAGCGTCACGGGCCGCGCCAGATTGAACTGGCGTGCCCTGCCGTCGCGCCGGGATAGAAGAATGACGTTCATGCCAAAAGGGTGTCCGGGTACCTTATGTCATCAGCGGGCTCATGAGGCAGCCCGATCCGGCCGACAGGCCCGAGCGTGTATCGCCCTGTTCTCGTTCAGATAATTCTCTGTACGATGCTGGCAACCCCGCCGTCATGGCTCCTCGCTTTAGACCGGTGGCTTTGCGTCCCCGCCTTTCAGCGGGTTTGCCGATACAGCTTCACAGGCAATATGCCCAAGAAGGTCCGACGAGACAAGCGCGGCAGTTCCCCAGTGAGCACTGGTGCCGGACGCACGTCGCGCCGGGTGCATTCTGTAAAGGACCTGATCGCGCAGCGTGCCCCGGCCTTGATGCGCGTCACAGCCCAGGCCGGGCGCGCGAACTTCTGGACCACCTGGCTGTCCGGGCACCTTCCCGCAGAGGTTGGCGCGCGGGTCACCGGTGTCGTCGAGCGGGAGGGCACGCTGGTCATATTCGCCGAGTCGGCCGCCTGGTCCGCGCGGCTGCGCTTCGCAGTGCAGGAGCTCGAGCCGCAGATCCTGGCCGCGGCCCCGGGCCTCCAGGGGGTGCTGGTGCGGGTACGTCCGCGGGATTAGCCGGTCGGGGTTGAACTAGTTGCGCGGGCCTGGAAGCGCTGGCGCCTCGATGTAGGAGATCGGTGCGTCGGCGTACGACTCGAATACGACCTCTTCCCAGGTCGAAGCGTCGGCGAGGAGATTGCGCAGCAGCTTGTTGTTGAGCGCGTGCCCGGACTTGTGGCCGGAGAACTCGCCGATCAGGCTGTGCCCGAGCAGATACAGGTCGCCGATGGCATCGAGGATCTTGTGCTTGACGAACTCGTCCTCGTAGCGCAGCCCGTCCTCGTTCAGTACGCGGAAATCATCGAGCACGATGGCATTGTCGAGATTGCCGCCGAGCGCGAGATTGCGCGAGCGCAGCGTCTCGAGGTCGCGCATGAAGCCGAAGGTGCGCGCGCGGCTCACTTCCTTGAGGAACGAGGTGGTGGAGAAGTCCATCGAGGCGCGCTGCGCGCGGCGCTTGAAGATCGGGTGATTGAACTCGATCTCGAAGTTGACCTTGAAGCCGTCGAAGGGATCGAACTGCGCCCACTTGTCGCCGTCGTCGACGCGCAGCCGCTTCTTCACGCGGATGAAGCGCTTCGGCGTGCGCTGCTCCTCGATGCCCGCGGACTGCAGCAGGAATACGAACGGACCTGCGCTGCCGTCCATGATCGGCACTTCGGGCGCCGAGAGCTCGACGATCGCGTTGTCGATCCCTAAACCCGCGAACGCCGACAACAGGTGCTCGACGGTCGAGACGCGCGCCTCGCCCTTGCCGAGTGTCGTGCCGAGCTGCGTGTCACCGACATTCTCGGCGTGCGCGCGGATATCCACCGGCAGCGCGAGATCCGTACGGCGGAACACGATGCCGGAGTCGGCCGCGCCGGGGCGCAGCGTCATCAGTACCTTCTTGCCCGTGTGCAGACCGACGCCGGTGGCACGAATGGAGTTCTTGAGCGTTCGCTGTCCGACCATGCTGTAGGCTTCCGCCTCGTCCTTCATTCAACGACCGCAGCGACCTGCGGCTGACACGCGCGCCTCGAACGGTACGCGGGAGCGCCGCCCCGTGGCGGGGGGCCGCTCCCGAAGCGTTATGTAACGCCTTACCGTATCACATCAATCGGCCTGCCGCCGCAGGAACGCCGGGATATCCAGCAGTTCCTCGCCTTCGGCCGCCGGAAGCAACCCGTCGCCGACGGCCCGCTGGCGCTGCACGGTGGGCTTGTCGAAGCCGGCATAGTCGCCCGTCGAGAGTGGTGCGCGACGCACCATGCGCATCGGCAGCTCGCCGCGCGCATCGCGGTGGTCGCGGCTGACGAGCGCCTCGCGCGTCTGCACCGGCCGCGCCGCAACAGCCGGCCGGCCGAGCCCGGTCGCCACCACCGTGACCCGCACCTGGTTGGTGAGCTCCGGGTCGATCACCGTGCCCACCACCACCGTCGCGTCATCGGAGGCGAATTGTTTCACGATCTGCCCCACCTCCTGGAATTCCCCAATAGAGAGATCCATGCCGGCGGTCACGTTCACGAGGATGCCGTGCGCCCCGGCGAGGTTGATGTCCTCGAGGAGTGGGGAGGACACCGCGGCCTCGGCGGCGGCGCGCGCCCGGCCTTCGCCGCTCGCGGCCCCGGATCCCATCATGGCCATGCCGGTCTCCGCCATGACGGTGCGCACATCCGCGAAGTCCACGTTGATGAGCCCCGGACGGGTGATGAGCTCGGCGATGCCCTGCACGGCGCCCTGCAACACCTGGTTGGCGGCCTTGAAGGCATCGAGCAGCGTCGTCTGCGGACCGAGCACGGTGAGGAGCTTCTGGTTAGGAATTGTAATGAGCGAGTCGCAGTACTTGGAGAGCTCCTGGATGCCGGTGTCGGCGACGCAGGAGCGCTTGTTGCCTTCCATCTCGAACGGGCGGGTCACGACCGCGACCGTGAGGATGCCGAGCTCCTTGGCCACCTGCGCCACGACCGGGGCTGCGCCCGTGCCGGTGCCGCCGCCCATGCCGGCGGTGATGAACAACATGTCGCAACCCTCGACCAGCTCGACGATGCGGTCGCGATCCTCCATCGCGGCCTGGCGGCCGACCTCGGGGTCGGCGCCGGCGCCCAGGCCCTTGGTGATGTTGCAGCCGATCTGCAGAGCGGTCTTCACCTTGGCGTGCTTCAGTGCCTGCGCGTCGGTGTTGACGCACATGAAGTCGACTCCGTCGATGCCGGCGGTGACCATGTGCGCCACGGCGTTGCCGCCGCCGCCGCCCACGCCGATCACTTTGATGACGGCGCTCTGGCTGTATGCGTCCATCAGTTCAAACATGTTATTGCTCCTTACGCGAATACAAACGGTTGGTTGAGTCTTGTCGCTCTGCTGTCAGCTTCAGAAATTCCCCTGGAACCACGAGCGCATGCGCTCGAGCACCGACTTGCCGTTCAAGGCGAGTGTGTGCCCGCGGCGCGCGGGCATGAGGTTGTCGCGGGCGTAGAGCAGCAGTCCCACGCCCGTCGAATAGATCGGATTGCGCACCACGTCGGTGAGGCCGTCGACCGCCTGCGGTAGCCCCAAGCGCACCGGGACGTGGAACACTTCCTCGGCGAGCTCGATCGCGCCTTCCATCTTGGCGCTGCCGCCGGTGAGCACGATGCCTGCCGCGATCATCTCCTCGAAGCCCGAGCGCCGCAGCTCCTCGCGCACCAGCCCAAAGAGCTCCTCGTAGCGCGGCTCGACGATCTCGGCGAGCGTCTGGCGCGCCAGGCGCCGCGCCGGGCGCTCGCCCACGCTCGGCACCTCGATGCTCTCGTCGGGGTTGGCGAGCTGCGAGAGCGCGCACGCGTAGCGGATCTTGATGTCCTCGGCGTACTGCGTCGGCGTGCGCATCGACACCGCGATGTCGTTGGTCACCTGGTCGCCGGCGATGGGGATCACCGCGGTGTGGCGGATCGCGCCGTTGGCGAACACGGCGATGTCGGTGGTGCCGCCGCCGATGTCGACCAGGCACACGCCGAGCTCCTTCTCATCCTCGGTGAGCACGGCGAAGCTCGAGGCCAGCTGCTCGAGCACCACGTCGTCGACGTCGAGCCCGCAGCGCTGGATGCACTTCTCGATGTTCTGCGCGGCCGAGTCCGCGCCGGTGACGATGTGCACCTTGGCCTCGAGCCGCACGCCCGACATGCCGATCGGGTCGCGGATGCCTTCCTGGCCGTCGACGATGAACTCCTGCGGCAGCACGTGCAGGATCTTCTGGTCGGCGGGGATCGCGACCGCCTTGGCGGCGTCGATCACGTGCTCGACGTCGCCGTGCGTCACCTCCTTGTCGCGCACCCCGACCACGCCGTGGGAGTTCAGGCTCCGTACGTGGCTGCCGGCGATGCCGGCGTACACCGAGTGGATCTCGCAACCGGCCATGAGCTCGGCTTCCTCGACCGCGCGCTGGATCGACTGCACGGTGGACTCGATGTTGACCACCACGCCCTTCTTCAGTCCGCGCGAGGGCTGCGAGCCAACACCGAGCAGCTCGATCGAGCCGTCCGCCCCGACCTCGCCGACCAGGGACACGACCTTGGAGGTGCCGATGTCGAGGCCGACGATCAGGTTCCGTTCCGAGCGCTTAAGCATTGCGGCCACCTTGACTGCCCCCGGCGTGGCCCGCGCTGCTGCCGCGCCAGCCGATGGCAAAACCGTTTGTGTAACGCATGTCGACGTAGGAGATTTCCTCGCCGCGCTCGGTGACGAGCTTCAGCGCGGTACTCATGAATTTCTCGAATCTCTCGTCCACCTGGCGGCGTCCGAGACGCACGGTGACGCCGTTGGCGAGATCGAACTCCCAGGCGCCGCGCGCATCGAGCCGCAGCGCCGTCATACGCAGACCCGCCTGCGTCAGGCGTCCGGCGGCGGCGAGATAGCGCTGCGCCACGGTCGACTCCTGGTCGACGGGGCCGGAGAGCTGCGCAAGCTCGGGCGGAATGTGGCGGACATCGCCGGTGAACAGCTCGCCGCGCGTGTTGACGAGGCCCTCGTCGCCCCAGCGCGCCGCGGCGGTCTGTTCGATGACGAGCACGTTGAGGCCGCGCGGCCAGGCGCGCTGCACACTCACCGCGTCCACCCAGGGAAGCGTGTGGATCGCGCGCCGCACGGCGGCGAGATCCACCGACAGGAGCCCGACGCCGTGCACCTGACTCTTCACGACGCGCTCGACGTCGCCCGGGGAGACACGCTGAAAGCTCCCCTCGACCGACACCGAGGCGACCGGCTGGTCGAGCGCCGTGGCGAGCGTGGCGCAGCCGATGCCGAGCGCCGCAAGCGCGCCCACCACCGTGCCGAGACGCCGCCAGTTGACGCGCGGCATCCTCAGCGTGCGCTCGGAGGGCTTACGGCGGTTGCGGGTGCGTCGCAGCATCCTCAGGTCCCCTGCGCCGGCGGCACGGCGGGCGCCCGCGTGAGGCTCGTCTCGAGCACGCGCCACGCGAGCTCGTCGAAGTCGATACCGACGGCCCGCGCCGCCATCGGCACGAGGCTGTGGCTCGTCATGCCCGGAATGGTGTTGATCTCGAGCAGCAGCGGCCTGCCGGCGCCGTCCATCATGAAGTCCGCGCGCCCCCAGCCCGAGGCGCCCGCGGCCTCGAAGGCGGCGAGCGCGAGGCTCGCGAGGTGAGCCTCGGCGGGCGCCGACAGGCCCGAGGGGCAGAAGTAGCGCGTGTCGTCGCGGAAATACTTGGCCTCGTAGTCGTAGAAGGTCTTGGGAGTCTCGATGCGGATCGAGGGAAGGGCCGCGCCCTGCAGGATCGCCACCGTGTACTCGCCGCCGGTGATCCAGGGCTCGGCGAACACCAGCGTCTCGAGCTTCGCGGCCGCGGCGAAGGCCGCGGGCAGATCCGCCGCGCGCTCCACTTTGCTCATGCCGACGCTCGAGCCCTGCGTCGCGGGCTTGACGATGAGCGGGAGCGCTAAGCGCTCGAGCGCCACCGCGAAGTCCTGCGGGCCGCGCAGCACCACGAAGTCCGCCGTCGGCACGCCGCAGGAGAGCGCCAGGCGCTTGGTGCGCAGCTTGTCCATGCCGATGGCCGAGCCCATGACGCCGCTGCCGGTGTAGGGGACGCCCAGATAGTCGAGCGCGCCCTGCAGCGTCCCGTCCTCGCCTCCGGGGCCATGCAGCGCGATCCAGACGCGCGCGAAGCGCTGCGCGGTAAGCTCGGCGAGCCCCACGTCGCGCGGATCGAAAGGCTCGGCGTCGACCCCGCGGCGCTTGAGCGCGTCCAGCACCGCGTTGCCGGTGAGGAGTGAGATCTCGCGCTCGCTCGAGTCGCCGCCGAGCATGACCGCCACGCGGCCGAAGTCCCGCGGGTCGGTCACGCGGCGCGCGCCGCCGGGCTGATAGATGAGGCGCATGGCCTACGGCACTCCCACGATGCGGACTTCCGGGTGGAGCGCGACGCCGTGCTGCCGCTCGACCGCCGCGCGCACGTGCTCGATCAAGGCCTCCAGGTCCGCGGCGCGCGCGCTGCCGTGATTGATGATGAAATTCGCGTGCTTCTGCGACACCGAAGCATCCCCAATGCGATAGCCCTTGAGCCCGCTGGCCTCGATGAGGCGCGCGGCGTGATCCCCCGGCGGATTGGTGAAGACCGAGCCGCAGCTCCACTCGCCGATCGGCTGCGTCTCCTTGCGCCGCGCGAGAAGCTTTTGCACCTCGTCGGCGTGCGCGCCGGCACGGTGCTCGAAGGCGAGCGTGGCCGACAGGTACCACTCCCCGGGCGCGGGAGCCACGACCTCGCGGTAGCCGACGCGGTACTCGCTTAGCTGTCGCACGCGCTCGACGCCGCGGCGATCGATGGTCTCGACCTCGACCACGTGCCGCCAGGTTTCCCCGCCAAAGGCGCCGGCGTTCATCGCCAGCGCTCCGCCGAGGGTGCCGGGGATGCCGGCGAAGAACTCCGCGGGACCGAGGCCCCACTTGATGCACTGGCGTGCGATGCGCGCGCAGGCAACCCCGGCTCCGGCGCGCACCGTGGTCTCACTCAGGAGCTCGAGCGCATCGAGCGTCCCGTGCGTGCTGATGACCACGCCGGGGATGCCGCCGTCGCGCACCAGCAGGTTGCTGCCGAGCCCGATCCAGTAGACGGGCACTTCGGGGGGCAGGCCGCGCAGGAAGGCGCCGAGATCGTCGCGGTCGCGCGGATTGAAGAACACCTCGGCGGGACCGCCCACGTGCCAGGAGGTGTGGCGGCTCAAGGGCTCGCGGCGCCGTACGCGCGTGCCGAAGTCCGCGGCCAGCGCGACGGTCACTTCGACCCCCCGGGCGGCAGCAGTGCCGCGAGCGCCGCGGGCAGCGCGTGGGCCGCCGCACTGATGCTGCCGGCGCCCATGGCGAGGATCACGTCGCCGTCGCGGATCAGATCGCGCAACGCCTGCGGCAGCTCCTCGACCTTCTCGACGAACAGCGGCTCGCGCTGCCCGCGGCCGCGCACTGCGCGGCAGATCGCCCGGCCGTCGGCGCCCGCGATCGGTGTCTCGCCCGCGGCGTAGACCTCGGTTACCAGCAGCACGTCGGCGAGGCTCAGTACCTTGCCGAAGTCGTCGATGAGATCGCGCGTGCGGGTATAGCGATGGGGCTGGAAGGCGAGCACCACGCGGCGGCCGGCGTACCCCTGGCGCACGGCTTCCAGCGTCGCCGCCACCTCGGTCGGGTGGTGGCCGTAGTCGTCGACGATCGTGATGCGCCCGGCGCTGGTGGGGAGGTCCGCGATGTGCTGCAGCCGCCGGTCGACGCCCTGGAAGGTGGCGAGCGAGCGCTGGATGGCCGTATCGCCGATACCGAGCTCGGTGGCGACCGCGATCGCCGCGAGCGCGTTGCGCACGTTGTGGGTGCCGGGGAGATTGAGCGTCACCGCGAGTGGCGCGCCGCCGGCGCGCGCCACCTGGAAGTGGGTCTTCAGCCCGTCGTGACGCAGGTTGTTGCCGCGTACGTCGGCGGTCGCCTCGAGGCCGTAGGAGAGGATCGGACGCGCGACCTCGCCCATGACGCTGCGCACCTCGGCGTCGTCCACGCCGAGCACCGCGAGTCCGTAGAACGGCAGGTTGTGCAGGAAGTCGACGAAGCTCTGCTTGAGGAGGCCGAAATCCCCGCCGTGAGTCACGAGGTGGTCGTTGTCGATGTTGGTGACGATCGCGATGAGCGGCTGCAGGTGCGTGAAGCTGGCGTCGCTCTCGTCGGCCTCGGCCACCAGGTAGCGGCCCCGGCCGAGCTGCGCGCCGCTCGCGGCGGCCTTCAGTCTCCCGCCGATGACGAAGGTCGGATCCTCGCCCCCCTCGGAGAGGATGCTGGCGAGCAGGCTCGTGGTAGTGGTCTTGCCGTGTGTGCCCGCGACCGCGATCGAGTAGCGGAAGCGCATCAGCTCGCCCAGCATCTCGGCGCGCGACACCACCGGGATGCGCCGCCCGAGCGCGGCTTCCACTTCCGGGTTGCCGCGTGGCACCGCGCCCGAGGCGACGATCACGTCGGCGCCTTCGATGTTGGCGGCGGCGTGACCGATGCTGATGCGCGCTCCGAGGGCGCTCAAACGCTCGGTCACGGCGCTGGCACGCGCATCCGACCCCTGCACCGCATAACCGAGCGACAGCAGCACTTCGGCGATGCCGCTCATGCCGCTGCCGCCGATGCCGACGAAATGAATGGTGTTGATGCGGCGCATGCGATCGCGCCGGTCGGGGTTGACGCGCCGCTCGGTCGCGGGCCGCTCGATGGTGCTGCGCCGCTCCGCCATCACGCGGGCCCCGGGATGAGCGCCAGGCACGACTCGGCCAGCTCCTCCGCCGCATGGGGCGTCGCGAGCTGGCGGGCGCGCTCGGCCATGGCGAGGAGCTTGCCGCGCCCGGCGCACAGCCGCTCGAGCTCGGCGGCGAGCCGCTCGGCGGTGAGCTCGCGGTCGGCGATTACCACCGCCGCAGCTGCGCGCACCAGGTACTGCGCGTTGTGGGCCTGGTGGTCGTCCACTGCGCCCGGGAACGGCACCAGCACCGCGCCGATACCCGCCGCGGCCAGCTCTGACACGGTGAGCGCGCCGGCGCGGCAGACAACTAAGTCCGCCCAGGCGTAGGCTTCAGCCATGTCATCGATGAATGGCCGCACGTCGGCGCGCACGCCGGCGCGCGCGTAGCTCGCGCGCCCCTCTTCCAGCCAGCGCTCGCCGGCCTGGTGGCGTACATCGAAGGCGACCTTGCCCGCGAGGCGCGCGAGCGCGAACGGCACCACCGCGTTCAGGCGTGCGGCGCCCTGGCTGCCGCCGAAGACCAGCAGGCGCATCGGACCCGAGCGGCCCGCGAAGCGCTCGCGCGGGGGGCTAAGCGCGCTGATGTCGCGCCGCACCGGGTTACCGATCACGCGCGCGTGCACTTCGCGGCCGAAGCTGTCGGGGAAGGCTTCGAGCACCACGCGGGCGAGGTAGGCGAGGCAGCGGTTGGTGAAACCGGCGACCGCGTTCTGTTCGTGGATGACGAGGGGTCGGCGGGTGAGCCAGGCAGCGACGCCCCCCGGGCCGCTGACGAAGCCGCCGAGGCCGACCACCACGAGCGGCTGGTGGCGCCGCATGACGTTCAGTGCCTGCACCAGCGCGACCGTCAGGCGCAGCGGCGCCGCGAGCCACGGCAGGAGTCCCTTGCCACGCAGCCCCGTGACCGACAGCCGCTCGAGCGCAATCCCCTCGGCGGGCACGAGCCGCGACTCGAGCCCGCGCTCGGTGCCGAGCCACACCACCTCGTGGCTGCGCTCGCGCAGCAGCCGCGCCAGTGCCAGCGCCGGGAACACGTGCCCGCCGGTGCCGCCCGCCATGATGAGGATCGGGCGGCTCATGCGCTGTCCCTCAGCGCGCTCGAGCCGCGCACCGTGGCCGAGCCGCGGCCGGCGGCGCTCGCCTCGTGGTAAACGCGCAGCAGCACTCCCACCCAGGCGAGCGTTACCACCAGGCTCGAGCGTCCGTAGCTCATGAGCGGCAGCGTCAGCCCCTTGGTCGGCAGCACGCCCATGTTGACGCCGATGTTGATGAAGGTCTGGATGCCGACCCAGAGCCCGAATCCCGCGGCCAGATACGCCGGGAACTTGAGCCCCGCCTCGGACGCGAGCCGCGCGATGTGGAAGGCGCGCCAGACCAGCAGCATGAAGAGCGCGAGCGTCACCAGCACGCCGAGAAGTCCGAGCTCCTCGGCGAGCACCGCGAACAGAAAATCGGTGTGCGCCTCGGGCAGATAGAAGAGCTTCTGCACGCTCTCGCCCAGGCCCACCCCGAGCCACTGCCCGCGCCCGATGGCGATCAGCGACTGCGTCAGCTGGAAACCGCTGTGCCAGGGGTCGGCCCAGGGATCGAGGAAGGTGGTCAGGCGGCGCACCCGGTAGCTCGAGCTGAGCGCGAGCAGCGCGAAGCCGCCGCAGGCGAGCGCCATCATCGCGAGCACGTAGCGCAGCCGCGCGCCGGCGAGGAACAGGAGTCCAAACCCCGTGGCGAACAGCACCGTGGCGGCACCGAAGTCGGGCTCCACCAGCAGCAGCGCGCCGGCGAGCGCGAGCAGCGCGAGCGGCTTCACGAGACCGGTGAGATGCTCGCGCAGCTGCTCTTCGCGGCGCACGGCGTAGCTCGCCACGTACAGCAGCACCAGCACGCGCGCGAGCTCCGAGACCTGGAAGTTGAGAGCCCCGACGTGCAGCCAGCGGCGGCTGCCGTTGACCGAGTGGCCGAGGCCGGGCAGCAGCACCACCACCAGGAGCACCAGCGCCACCGCCAGCAGCGGCACCGAGGCGCGCTCCAGCCATTCGGTGCGGATCGAGAACGTGAGCGCCGCACACAGGCCGCCGACCGCGACCAGCGCCAGCTGCCGCTCGAGGTAGTAGAAGGGCTGGCCGGTTTCCTGGCTGGCGATCGACACCGACGCCGAGGTCACCATGACGAGGCCGAGGAGCGTGAGCGCGAGCGTCAGTGCGATCGTCACGGTGTCCAGACGCACGCCGCCGGCACGCCCGGCGGAACGCGCGAATCCCATGAGTGGCTGAGCGCTCGCGGCACTCATGCTGCGAGCTCCCCGACGACGCGCGCAAACTCGGCGCCACGCTGCGTGTAATCGCGGAACATGTCGAGGCTCGCGCACGCCGGCGAGAGCAGCACGGTGTCGCCCGCACGGGCGGCGCGCGCCGCGGCATGCACCGCCTGTGCGAGCGTCGCGCAGGTCTCGAGCGTCGACACCCCCGCCAGGGCGCGCGCCAGCAGCGGCGCGTCGCGGCCGATGAGCACCGTGTGACGTACCTTGCCCCGGAAGGCGGCGGCGAGCGGCGCGAAGTCCTGATTCTTGCCATCGCCCCCTGCAATCACGACGAGCGAGCCCGCCATGCCGGCCACGGCGGCGAGCGTGGCACCCACATTGGTGCCCTTGGAGTCGTTGATGTAAGTGACGCCGCGCACCTCGGCGACCCATTGCGAGCGGTGCGGGAGCCCCGCAAACTCCTCAAGCTCCGCGAGCATCGGCGCGAGCGGCAGCTCGAGCGCCTCACCGAGCGCGAGCGCGGCGAGCGCGTTGGCCGCGTTGTGCAGTCCCTTGATCTTCATGCGTGCCACGGGCAGGAGCGGTGTGCCGCGGCGCGTCAGCCACCACGCGCCGTCCTGCTCCGCCACCGCGTAATCGGCGCCGACCGCCGCGCGCAGCGAGAAGCTCAAGGTGCGCCGCGCGTCGCGCGGCATGGCCATGACCAGCGGATCGTCGAGGTTGACAACCGCGGTGTCGCAGCGGGCGAAGATGCGCGCCTTGGCGGCGGCGTATTCCTCGATCGAGGCATAGCGATCGAGGTGATCGGCGGTGACGTTGAGCACCGTGGCGGCGCGGCAGGCGAGATGGGTCGTGGTCTCGAGCTGGAAGCTCGAGAGCTCGAGCACGTAGAGCGCCGTACCGGGGGCGAGCAGGTCGAGCGCCGGCTCCCCCAGATTTCCCCCGGCGCGCACGCTGAGTCCGGCGCGCTGCGCCATGCGCGCCAGCAGCGTCGTGACCGTGCTCTTGCCGTTGGTTCCGGTGACGCCGGCGACCGGCGCATGCGCGGCGCGGGCGAACAGCTCGATGTCGCCGACGATCTCGAGCCCGCGGCGGCGCGCCGCGGCGAAGAACGGCAGCGCCAGCGAGACGCCGGGAGAGGCGACTACGCACAGCGCTCCGTCGAGCAGCGCGGCGTCGAGGTCGCCGCAGCGCACCGGGATCGAGGCATCGAGCGCGGTGAGGGCGGCGAGCTCCGGGGGCCGCTCGCGCGTATCGGTGACCGCCAGCCGCCAGCCCTGGGCGTGCAGATAGCGCGCCGCGGAGAGGCCCGTGCGGCCGAGTCCCACGATCACGGCATAGGGGCGTTTGTCGTTTGAGCCGGTCATCGGAGCTTGAGGGTCGCGAGGCCCGAGAGCACCAGCAGCAGCGAGATGATCCAGAAGCGCACGATCACCTTCGGCTCCGCCCAGCCCTTGAGCTCAAAGTGGTGATGGAGCGGCGCCATGCGAAAGATGCGCCTCCCGGTGAGCTTGAAAGAGGCGACCTGCAGGATGACGGAGGCGGTCTCGAGCACGAACACCCCGCCCATCCACAGCACCACCAGCTCCTGGCGCACGATCACCGCGAGCACGCCGATCGCCGCTCCAATCGCCAGTGCGCCCACGTCGCCCATGAAAACCTGCGCGGGGTAGGAGTTGAACCAGAGGAACCCGAGCCCGGCGCCCGCGAGCGAGGCGCAAAACACCAGCAGCTCGCCGGCACCGTGGATCTCCGGGATCTGCAGGTAGTGGGCGAACACCGCGTTGCCGCTCGCGTAGGCGAAGATGCCGAGCGCCGAAGTCACGAGCGCGGCCGGCATGATGGCGAGTCCGTCGAGCCCGTCGGTGAGGTTCACCGCGTTCGACATGCCGACGATCATGAGGTACGCGAGCACGATGAAGCCGAAGGCGGTGAGCGGCTCGTGGAAAGTCTTGAAGAACGGCAGGTAGAGCGTGGTCTGCGCGGGCTCGGTGGCCGTGTAGTAGAGCGTCGCCGCCGTGGCGAGTCCGGCAACCGACTGCCAGAAGTACTTCCAGCGCGGCACGAGTCCCTTGGGGTTGCGCACCACGAGCTTGAGGTAGTCGTCGTAGAAGCCGATCAGGCCGTAGGCGAAGGTGACGGCGAGCACCGTCCACACCAGGCGATTGGCGGGCTCGGCCCACAGCAGCGTGCTCACGAGCGTGGTCACCAGGATCAGCGTGCCGCCCATGGTGGGCGTGCCGGCCTTAGGCAGGTGGCTCGCCGGACCGTCATCGCGCACCACCTGCCCGATCTGGTAGCGCGACAGGCGCGCGATCATCGCGGGTCCCACGATGAGCGACAGCCCGAGCGCGGAGACCGTGGCGAGAATGGCGCGCAAGGTGAGATACGCAAACACATGGGCGCCGGGGATGACGCCGTTGAATTGCTGTGTGAGCCAGTAGAGCATCTAGTGAGCTCCTGCGCCGGGAGCCGCATCGCCCGCCAGCGCCTCGATCACGCGCTCGAGGCGATTGAAGCGCGAGCCTTTGACGAGCACCCGCACGTCGGCGCCGGCCGCGCCGACCGCGGTGCGCAGTGTCGCGATCAGCGCCGGCACGTCGGCACAGGTGGTGGCGCCGGCGCCGAAGGCCGCGGCGGCGTGCGCCGCGAGCGCGCCGGTCGCGTACAGCCGCTCGAGTCCGGCGGCGCGTGCCAGCTCCCCGAGCCGCACGTGCTCTTCGAGCGCGAAGGCGCCGAGCTCGGCCATGTCGCCGAGCACCAGCCAGCGGCGTCCGGGAAGCGTGGCGAGCAGCTCGATGGCGGCGCGCACCGAGCTCGGGTTGGCGTTGTAGGAATCGTCGATCAGCCAGCCGCCACCGACGCTGCGGCGGAACTGCAGGCGCCCGGGCACGGCGCGCACCGCGGCCAGCCCCGCCACGATGTGCTCGAGGCGCGCGCCGGCACTCGCCGCGGCGGCCGCGGCGGCCAGCGCGTTGGCGACGTTGTGGGCGCCGCCGAGGTTCAAGCGAATCTCGGCCGCTCCGAGCGGGGCGCTCAAGCGGAAGCGGGTGCTGAAGCCCTCCGCCCCGACCGAGGCCTCGACTGCGCTCGCGGAGAAATCCGCCGCCGCGTGCACGCCGAAAGTGACCACGCGCGCCGGCGTCGAGCCGCGCCACAGCGGCGCGAAGTCATCGTCGGCATTGATGACCGCGGTGCCTGATGCGGTGAGTCCCGCCACCATCTCGCCCTCGGCGCGCGCCGCGCCCTCGAGGCTCCCGAAGCCCTCGAGATGCTCAGCTCCCGCGTTGGTGATGAGCCCGACGGTGGGCCGCGCAACATCCACCAGGTGCGCGACCTCGCCGGCGTGATTGGCACCCATCTCGACGACCGCGAAGCGCTCCGCGTCCGTGAGCCGCAGCAGCGTCAGCGGCACGCCGATGTGGTTGTTGAGGTTGCCGCGCGTCGCAAGACACGGGCCCGCCTGCGACAGGATCGCCGCGGTCATCTCCTTGGCGGTGGTCTTGCCGTTGCTGCCGGCGACGCCCACCAGGGGACCCGGAAACTGCGCACGCCAGGCGCGCGCGGCGCGCTCGAGCGCCGCCTGGGAATCGTCCACGACGATCTGGGCGAGGGGCAGGGGCTGCTCGCGCGACACCACGGCGCCGGCGGCGCCGGCGGCGGCCGCCGCCGCCACGAACTCGTTGCCGTCGAAGCTCGGACCCGCGAGTGCGACGAACAGCTCCCCCGCCTTGAGGGTGCGCGAATCGCTCACCACGTCGCCATAGGCGCGGTCGGCGCCGCGCAGACGGCCACCGGCGAGGCGCGCGAATTCCGCGAGCGTGCGCTTCACGGGGCGCCCTCCCGCAGCGCGTCCATGACCACTGCCTGGTCGCGGAATGGGCGGCGCACGCTGCCGAGAATCTGGTAGTCCTCATGACCCTTGCCGGCGATCAGCACGACGTCATCGGCGCTGCTGCGCGCGAGACTCAGGCGGATCGCGAGCTCCCGGTCGTGCTCGACCACCAGCGGCACGTTGCGCGAGATCCCGGCGAGGATGTCGGCGACGATCCGCGCGGGATCCTCGCTGCGCGGATTGTCATCCGTGACGATGAGATCGTCGGCGAGCTCCGCGGCGACTCGCCCCATCAGCGGCCGCTTGCCGGCGTCGCGGTCGCCGCCGCAGCCGAACACCACCCGCAGCTGTCCGCGGCAATGCAGCCTTGATGCGCGCAGCGCCTTCTCGAGCGCATCGGGCGTGTGCGCGTAATCGACGATGGCGAGCGGCGTGAGGCCGCGCCCGCCGAACATCTCCATGCGGCCGCTCGCCGGCCGGCTGCGGCCGAGCGCGCGCACCGCCTCGCCGAGCGGCACGCCCCAGGCGAGCAGCACCGCGAGCACGGTGAGGGAGTTGTCGACGTTGAACTCGCCCATCAGGCGCACCGCGAGCTCGGCCTGACCGAAGCTCGAGTCGACGGCGATCGAGAGTCCGGTGGGGTCGGGCGTCACGCGCAGCGCGCGCACGTACTGCGCCGCGCCCGGCGTGAAGGACGCGGCCCGTGTGGTGACGATGAGGTGCGTGGACGAGTCGCGCGCCGCGAGCGCGGCGCCGAACGGATCGTCAACGTTGATCACGCGGTGCGCGAGGCCCGGGAAGCCGAACAGGCGTGCCTTGGCCGCCCCGTACGCCTCCATGGTGCCGTGATAGTCGAGATGGTCGCGGGTGAGGTTGGTGAAGGCGGCGGTATTGAAGCGCACGGCGCTCACGCGGTGCTGATCGAGCGCGTGGCTCGAGACCTCCATGCCGACGCACTCGGCGCCGAGCCCGCGCAGCAGCGCGAGCTGGCGCTGCACGCTCACCGCGTCCGGCGTGGTGTGTGCGGTCGGCGTCAGGTGCGGCGGGCGGCCGAAGCCGAGCGTCCCCATGTAGGCGGCGGGCCTGCCCGCGGCCTCGAGTGCCTGCGCCAGCAGCCAGGCGCAGGTGGTCTTGCCGTTGGTGCCGGTGATGCCGGCAACCGTGAGCTGCGCGGACGGTGCGCCGAAGAACCGGTCGGCGATTGCGCCGGCGTGGGTGCTCAAATGCGCGACGCCGCCGACGAACGTGCCGGGGAGCGATGGCGGGGGCGCCTCCCCGGCGAGGCCGTCGGTTTCGTAGAGCACCGCGCGCGCGCCGCGCGCCAGCGCCTCGGCGGCGAAGCGCACGCCGTGATGCGTGCGGCCGCGGCAGGCGAGGAACAGCGCGCCCGGCGTGACCGCGCGGCTGTCCGCCGTCACATCGCTCACCATGAGATTCCCGGGCACTGCGAGCAGGCCGGCCGCGAGCTCGGCGAGCGCGCGTGCAGGCGGGATGGTGCCGGCGGCGAGGCTCATCGCAGAGCCGCCGTGCGCAGCGTGTCGGGAGCGGCGTTCGCCGGCAGCTCCTCGGGCGTGCGCACGGAGCGGTCGGGAGCGACCGCGAGCAGGCGCAGCGCGCCGCCCACCACCCGCGCGAACACCGGCGCCGACACCTGGCCGCCCTGATGCTCACCGGCGCTCGGCTCGTCGATCACCACGACCGCCGCGAGGCGCGGGTCGGTGGCGGGCGCCACGCCGCCGAACACCGCCATGTAGCGATCGGTGGAGTAGCCGCCGGCGGTCGCCTTCCAGGCGGTGCCGGTCTTGCCGGAGACGCGGTAGCCGGGAATGGCCGCGAGCTTGCCGGTGCCTTCGGCGGTCACGACGGTCTCCAGCATATTGAGCAGCTCGCGGCACGAGGCGCCCTCGAGCACGCGCGTACCGCTGGCCGGCCCGTCGGCCGCGAGGAACGACACCGGGCGGGAGATACCGAGCGAGCCGATGGTGGCGTAGGCATGCGCGAGCTGCAGCGGCGTCACCGAAAGCCCGTAGCCGTGCGACATGGTGACGATTCCGATCGGCCGCCATTGCGCGTAGCGCGGCAGCAGCCCCGCGGACTCACCCGGATAGCCGCTGGTCGTGACCTCGCCGAACCCCAGGTTCGTGAGCGTGGTCCACACCTGTTGTGGGGCGAGCGTGAGCGCAATGTGCGCCATGCCGACGTTGGAGCTCTTGGCGAGCACCGTGGCGATATCGATGGGACCTAAGTTGTGCTCGTCCTCGAAGATCTTCACACCGACTTTGAAGAAGCCGGGCGAGGTGTCGATGATGCTGCGCGAGTCGTACTTGCCGGCGGCAATCGCCGCCGCCACCCAGAAGGGCTTGATGGAGGAGCCGGGCTCGAAGATGTCGGTGGCGGCGCGGTTGCGGTAGTCGCCGGGCTGGATCTGCTCGCGGTCGTTCGGGTTGTAGGCGGGCTGGTTCACCATGGCGAGCACTTCGCCGGTGTCGACATCCATCACCACGATCGAGCCCGCGCGTGCGCGTTGCTCGCGCACCGCGGCCTTGAGCTCGCGGTAGGCGAGGTACTGGATGCGCAGATCGATCGAGAGCACGAGATCGCGCCCCGGACGCGCCGGCCGGATGCTCTCGACGTCCTGGACGATGCGCCCGTAGCGGTCCTGGATGACGCGCTTGGCGCCCGCCTCGCCTGCCAGCCAATGATCGAAGGCGAGCTCGAGCCCCTCCTGCCCGGCGTCGTCGACGTTGGTGAAGCCGAGCAGGTGGCCGGTGACCTCGCCCGCCGGGTAGTAGCGGCGGTACTCGCGCGAGGTGTAAACACCCGGGGTGCCGAGCGCCTTGATCTCGGCGGCCTCGGCCGGCTGGCGGCCGCGCGCGAGATAGAGGAACTCGCGGTCGAGATTGCTGCTGATGCGGCGCGCGAGCTCCTGGCGGTCGAGCCCGAGGGCGCCCGCGAGGCGCGGGATCTGGTCGTTGGCGGCGGCCAGCTCGCCCGGATTCACCCAGATCGAATCCACGGGCGTGCTCACGGCGAGCGCTTCGCCGTAGCGATCGGTGATCGTGCCGCGGTGCGCGGCGATCTGCAGCACGCGCATGAAGCGCGCATCCCCCTGGCGCGCGAGGAAGCCGTGATCCACCAGCTGCAGGTTCACCGCGCGCCACAGCAGCGCGCCGCAGCCGAGCGCGAGCAGCGCGAGCAGCGTCGCCGAACGCCAGCGGAACGAGCGCGGCGCTGCATCGGCGCGTGTGCTGCGCGATTTCACGGGGCGACCAGCTCGATGTTCTGCGGCGGCGGCGTCGCCATGTGCAGCCGCGTGCCGGCGACGCGCTCGACAAAGGCATGGCTCGACCAGGCGCTCTGCTCGAGCTGCAACTGCCCCCATTCGATCTGCAGCGTGTCGCGTTGCGCGTTGAGCGCCTCGAGCTGGATGAACAGCTGTCGCGCGCGGTGCTCGCAGTACACCGCGCCCGCGGCGGAGCCCAGCACCGTGAGCCACAGCAGCGGCAAGCCGATGATGAGCAGCGCGCGAGCTGTCATGCCACCTTCTCCGCGACGCGCAGCAGTGCGCTGCGCGCGCGCGGGTTGCGCCGCAGCTCGGCCTCGGTGGGGCGGGTCTTGCGGCCGACGAGCTTGAGGACGGGTTCGGCGCCGCGCGGGAGTACCGGCAGGTGGGCGAGCGCGGGGTCGGGCTGCGACTCGCGCTGCATGAAACGCTTCACCGCGCGGTCCTCGAGCGAGTGGAAGGTGATGGCGGCCAGCCGGCCGCCGGGCGCGAGCGAGGCGAGCGCGCCGCGCAGTCCCCGCTCGAGCTGGCCCAGCTCGTCGTTGATGAACATGCGCAGCGCCTGGAAGGTGCGCGTGGCGGGATGTTTGCCGGGCTCGCGCGTGCGCACCGCGTGCGCGACCAGCTGCGCGAGCTCGCCGGTGCGCGTCAGCGGGTGCTGACCGCGCGCCTCGACGATCGCGCGGGCCACGCGCCGCGCGAAGCGCTCCTCGCCGAAGGTGGCGATCACCTCGCGTATCTCGTCGACGCTCGCCCGAGCGAGCCAGGCGCAGACCGGTTCGCCGCGTGTCGGGTCCATGCGCATGTCGAGCGGGCCGTCGGCGCGGAAGCTGAAGCCGCGGCGCGCGTCGTCGAGCTGCGGCGAGGACACGCCGAGGTCGAAGAGCACGCCCCGGCAAGCACGACCTTCACCGTGTAGCGGCACGAGCGTGCCGAGATCGGCAAACGACGCATGCACGAGCGTAAGCCGCACTTCGTCGGCAAAGCGCTTAGCTCCAGCCGCGATGGCCTGCGGATCGCGGTCGATGGCGAGCACCGCGCCCTCTCGACCCAGGGCCTGGAGAATGAGTGCCGTGTGGCCGCCGCGCCCGAACGTCGCATCGACATAGTAACCGCCCGCTTCCAGGGCCAGTCCCGCAAGCGCCTCTGCGGCAAGCACCGGTGTGTGCTCATCCCCCATAGCAGCGGTGCGATCCCCGGCCCACATTCCACCCGAGGCGGCAGCAGCCGCCGCCTCGCGACCCTCAACGCGGCCCCGCGGCCGACTTACAGCGACAGCGACTCGAGCTCGGACGGCAGATCGGTGGCCACCTCTTCATTCTTGAGCCACAGGTCGCGGCGTTCGTTCCATCGCGCCTCGTCCCACAACTCGAAGCGGTTGCCCTGCCCGATCAGCATCCCGTGACGCCCGAGCCTCGCGAACTCGCGCAGCTCCGGCGGCAGCAACACCCTGCCGTGCCCGTCGAGGGGGAGATCGGTCGCGTGGCCCACCATCAGCCGCTGCAGCCGCCGTGCCGTCGGATTGAGGCTCGGCAGGCTCATCAGCTTGCGTTCGATCTGCTCCCACTCGGGCAGGGGATAAATGAGGAGGCATTGGTCCTTGTCGACGGTGACCACCAGGCGCCCCTCGGCAAGGCCCGCGATCTGGTCGCGGTAGCGGGTGGGAATGACCATCCGCCCCTTGTCGTCCAGGGTGATCTTTGTTGCACCGCGAAACATGACCTGTAGGGCGGAATTACGCCCATTTCCCCCCACCTTCTCCCACCGGCCGCCACTATAGGAATCGGGGGCGAACTATGTCAATTGAAAAAAGTGAGAAATTCGTCGCAGTCACAACGACTTATGTAGAAAAGAACAGTGTGCGGGAGCGGCCCGCGCAGCCCTGAAGCGGGGTTTCATTCATAGCAATCAGCAGCTTGAGGGGTGAACCTTATACAGTGCCTCAGGAGTGAGGCGACTGGACGCCGCGGCGGATCACGCGGACTCGAACGCGTGCCGGATCCATTCGACGCGCGGCCGAGGTCCCTCGAGCCCGCTCACCACGAGCACGTCGAACCTGACGGGGAGCCTCGCGAGATCGGCGCGTTGCTGCAGCAGCTGCAGCGCAGCGCGCGCGATGCGTTGCTGCTTGCGCCGGTCGACGCTCGCGGCGGCCCCGCCGAATGCCGCGCTCGCGCGCGTGCGCACCTCGGCGATCACCAGCACCCCGCGCTCGCGGGCGATGAGGTCGAGCTCGCCGAGGCGCCGGCGGTAATTGCGCTCGAGAATCTCGCAGCCCTGCGCGCGCAGGAATTCGGCGGCGAGCTGCTCCGCACGCTGGCCGGCACGTTGTCGCTGGGTGAGCATCCTTGCCCCTCTCGCGTGTGCGCTGCGATCAGCTGCGCGGGCGCCTCATGGAGTCGCCGGAGCCAACGGCCGCAATTCGCCGTCGTGCAGCTGCGCCCAGACGAGCTCGCGCCGCACCCGGTGTTCGGGGTCGAAACTCAGCCGCCCGGTGAGCCCGTCGATGTTGACGTCGTTGGGACGGCTGTGGAGCGCCGCGGCCAGCCGCCAGGCGTCGAACCCGAAGGCGAACAGGCGGCTGCGCGGGAGGCCCCCGTTCGGCCACGCCTCGCGGCTCGCGGCGCGCACCGCCTCGGCGAGATCCCCGCCGAGCATCCACGGCATGTCGGGGAACATCAGGCCGTCGAGATCCTGGTTGGCACGCACGTCCGGCTCGAAGGCCGCCGAGGTCGCATAAGTCGGAATGTCGCCCGCAAAGTGAAAGCGCAGCTGCGGGCGCAGCAGCCGCTCGATGTTGGCGGGTGCCGGCGAGAAGATGAAGCCGATATCAGCGCGGCGACGCGGCTCGAACTGCAGCTTGGTGCCGAGGATCCCTTCGAGCCGGCGGTAGCGCGCCTGGCTCTCGCTGATGCCGAGGATCGCAGTCACCGCCTCGGAATAGTCGGTGCGGGTTGCATCGATGGTTGCCGAGCCGATGAGCTCGCCGCCGCCCGCCTCGAGCTCCTGGCGGAAAGCCGCGAGCACGCGTGTTCCCCAGTCGCCCACCGGCACGAGTGCCACGCCGCGGCGGTGATGGTCCTCGAGGACGCGCCGCGCCACGAGCCGCGCCTCGTCCTCCGGGGAGAGTGCGAACTGGTAGAAGCGCGCCGGCGGGGGTGTTTCGGGGCCGAGGAAGTTGAGCGCGAGCAGCGGCGGACGCGCTCCGGCAAACTGCGCCGCGGCGATCACCTCCTCGCGCGTCAACGGACCCACGATGAGCTCGGCGCCGGAGCCGGCGGCGCGGGTCAGCGCATCGGGGACGCTCTCGGTGCCGGTGTCATAGACGCGCACGCGCAGCCGCGCCGCGGCCGGCGACTGGTACCACGCCGCGAGGAACCCCTCGCGCACACTCACCGCCGCGGCGTTGGTGCGGCCGGTGACCGGCAGCAGCAGCGCGATGTGCGGCGCGATCTCGGCCTGCTCGTGCGCGAGCGCCTCGGCCGCCTCCGGGTGCCCGGCGCCGAGCGCGGCGCGCGCCTTCAAGTCGCGGTAACGCGCGGCCTGGGCGGGACTGACGGGCGTCGCCATCGCATCGAGCTGCCGCCATGCGTCCTGGGTCTGGCCGCGATCGAGCGCGATCTCGGCGTTGAGCAGCGCGCGCTCGGTCTGCTGCTCGGGAGTGAGGCTTCCCTCGAGGCCGGTCAGCGCGCGCGCGGCCTCCTCGGCCCGGTGCGCGCCGAGCCAGGCATGCGCCGCGCGCAGCAGGTAGGCATTGCGGTCCGCGCCGCTGTTCTGCGCCGCGAGCCCCTCGTAGATACGCGCCGCTCCGCCCGCATCGCCCGACTGCTCGAGGCTCGCGGCGCGATCGAGCGTGGGCGGCGGGGTGAGGCTCGTCAGGCTCGGGCAACCGCTGAGGGCGAGCCCCGCCGCGAGCGCGGTGGCGCGTAAGAACCAACGGGCGGCGGGCATCGGTTGAAGGGCCATACGGTTAGCGCGCAGGATGAACCAACCCAAGGGGCCGCGGCTGCGCGCGGCAGGAACCACGGATTATAGATGGTCAAGGCGCCCGGCAGGCTGTTCGTTGTAGCCACTCCCATCGGCAACCTCGCGGACCTGAGCCCACGCGCGCTCGAGGCGCTCGGCAACGCTGCGCTCATCGCCGCCGAGGACACGCGCCACACGCGCCTGCTGCTGCAGGCGGCCGGTGTCTCCACGGCGCTCGTGTCGCTGCACGCCCACAACGAGTCGCAGCGCGTTCCGGAGCTGCTGGCGCGGCTCGCCGACGGCGCGGACGTCGCCCTGGTGAGCGATGCCGGCACACCGCTCCTCTCGGATCCGGGCTTCGAGCTCGTGAGCCGCGCTGCCGCGGCCGGGTTCGCCGTGCATACCATCCCCGGACCATCGGCTATCACCGCGGCGCTCTCGGTCGCGGGGCTCCCCACCCATCGCTTCTGTTTCGAGGGCTTCCTGCCGGCACGCGCAGCCGAGCGCCGCGCCGTGCTCGCGGGCCTGGCGCACGAAACGCGCACGCTGGTGTTCTTCGAGGCGCCGCACCGCATCGCGGCGGCGCTCGAGGATCTGGTCGCGCACTTCGGCGCCGCGCGCCGCGCGGCCGTCGCGCGCGAGCTCACCAAGACACACGAGACGATCTATCGCGGCACGCTCGCGGAGCTGCACGCACGGGCGCAGGCGGAGGAGAACTTCGCGCGCGGTGAGCTCACGGTGGTCGTGGCGGGTGCCGCGGCGGGCGCGAACGCCGTCGAGGCGGCGGAGCTGCGCCGTACGATGGAGATCCTGCTGCGGGAATTGCCGCCGGGGCGCGCCGCGGCCACCGCGGCGGCGCTCACCGGGGCGCCGCGCGCGGCCGCTTATGCGCTCGCCACCCGGGGCGCCGGGGCGGCGGCTTCCGCCGCACCGCCCGCCGACGAGGAAATGCCCTGAAGAGCGGCGCAGTTGACTTCCCCGGCCGCGGCCCTATCGTGCAGCTCAGAGTCGGCCGGGCAATCGCTGCTCCCGCTTTGGGGGTGGAGGAAAGTCCGGGCTCCGGCGGATCGGGTGCCAGGTAACGCCTGGGGGGCGCGAGCCCACGGAAAGTGCAACAGAGAACAGACCGCCTAAGTCCCTCACGGGAACGGCAAGGGTGAAACGGTGCGGTAAGAGCGCACCGCGTCGGTGGCAACACGCGACGGCACGGCAAACCCCACCCGGAGCAAGGCCAAATAGGGAAGCCGCGTGCGTCCTCACGGACGGCACGCAGCGCCGATCCGCGCGCGCTTCCGGGTAGGCCGCTAGAGGTCCACGGCGACGTGGATCCCAGAGGAATGATTGCCCTCGACAGAACCCGGCTTACAGGCCGACTCTTTCCTACGCGCTAAAGCGCGGGACTTACGCGGTTCGCGGAAGACGCGAACCGCGTACGTGAAGCTCGGAGGAAGACCGCGGGATCAACGCCCTACTTTACGACTTTGAGCTGCGGGCGGCGTGGACTGCCCTCTTCCGCCGCGGATGGCCGCTTGGGCGGATCGGGCCCCAAGTCCTGCTCCGAGAACACCATGCCTTCGCCCGTCTCGCGCGCGTACACGCCGAGCACGGCACGCACGGGAAAGCGCACGTGATGCACCACGCCGGCGAAGCGCGCCTCGAACTCCACTTCGTCGTTGCCGAGCCGCAGCCGCTGCGTGGCGCTCTCGCTCAGGTTGAGGACGATCTTGCCGTCCTTCACATAGGCGCGCGGTACCTCGGCGCCGTCGTGGCCCGCATCGACGATGACGTGCGGCGTGTTACCGCACTCCGTGATCCACTGGTGCATGGCCCGCAGCAGAAACGGCCGCTTGGGTAGAGCGCGGGTCATGGCCTAGCGCAGCAGGCGCATCTCCTGCTCCTTGTCCGTGAGGGCCTCGCGGAAGGCCGGGCGGGCGAACACCAGCTGCATGTACTTCTCGATCGGCTGCGCCTGGGGCGGCAGATCGATCTCGTAGAACGGCAGCCGCCACAGCACCGGTGCGATGGTGGCATCGACGAGTGAGAACTCGTCCGAGAGGAAGTAGGGCTTGATCTTGAAGAGCTCGGTGCTCTGCAGGATGGTGTCGCGCAGGATCTTCTTGAGCTTCAGCGCCTGCTTCTTGTCCGGCTCCGCGTCGATCTGCTTGGCGACGCTGTACCAGTCGCGCTCGATGCGGTAGAGGGCCAGGCGAAACTGCGCGCGCGTCAGCGGATCGACCGGCATGAGCGGCGGGTGCGGAAAGCGCTCATCGAGGTATTCGATGATGACACGCGAGTCGTACAGCACCAGGTCGCGGTCCACGAGCGTCGGCACGCTGTGGTAGGGATTCAGGTCGAGCAGATCCTCGGGGAAGCGGCCCGCCTCGACGCTGACGATATCGATGCTGATGCCTTTTTCGGCCAGCACGATCCGCGTCCGGTGACTCCATGGGTCATCGGGTGCGGAGAACAACGTCATGATGGATCGTCTGCTCGACACTCCCGCTCCCGCGGACCGACGCCACTACCTCAGTGAACGTCCTTCCAGTACTCGTGCTTCACCAGCCAGGCGAGCCAGGTGAATACCAGCAGGAACAGCACCACCCATACGCCGAGCTGGTGCCGCTCGACCTGGGTGGGCTCACCGACGTAGTCGAGGAAGTTCACCGTATCGCGCACGAAGCCATCGTACTCCTCGGCGCTCATGCGCCCCGGAGCCAGCGGCTCGAAATGATCGAACACCTGCTCGGGTGAGGCACCCGGGGGCGTCTCCGTGCGGAACACGGCGCTCTTGAGCCCCTCGAGCTCGGAGAGTACGTCGGGCATCGCGATCAAAGGCAGCCGCAGGTTGTTGGCGCCGGTCTGCCGCGTCGGATCGACGTAGAAGGTCGTGAGCAGCTGGTAGAGGTAGTCGGTGCCGCGCTCGCGCGCCATCAGCGACAGATCCGGCGGCGCCTTGCCGAACCAGGCCTCGCCATCGGCGGGCGGCATCGCGCTCTTGATGTAGTCGGTGGACTTGGCGCCGGGGGGCATCAGGTCCCTGGCGAGCAGGTCTGGCGGGATCTTGAGGTCCGCGCCGAGCCGCGACCAGCGCTCGTATTTCAGCGAGTGGCAGCCGAGGCAGTAGCTGACGAAGTTGCGCGCCCCACGCTGGACAGAAGCGAGATCCGACACGTTGGTATCGGCGCGCCAGGTGTCCCAGTCGGCACCGGGCTTGGCGGCGGCTTCCTCCGCGGCCGGCAGGCGCTGCGGCGCGCACGCCGCGATCACGAGCAGCGCCGCGGCGAGCAGCCAGCGCGGGGAGCCGGCGATGCGAGCCGTCTCAGTGCGCATGGTAGACCACCCTTTCAGGCACGGGCTTCACCCGATCGAGCTTGGTATAGATCGGCATGAGGAAGAAGAAAGCGAAATACACCGTCGCAAAGATGCGCGCCAGCATCACATACAGGCCTTCGGCGGGCTGCATACCGAGGTAGCCGAGCGCGATGAACGAGACCACGAAGAGGGCAAGCGCGCCGCGCGACATCCAGCCGCGGTAGCGCATGGACTTCACGGGTGAGCGGTCGAGCCACGGCACGAACAGGAACGCCATCACCGCGATCAGCATGAGGAGCGCCCCCATGCGCTGATCGGGTACCGCGCGCAGGATCGCGTAGAAGGGTGTGAAGTACCACACCGGCGCGATGTGCTCGGGGGTCGAGAGCGGGTTCGCCGGCTCGTAGTTCGGCGCCTCGAGGAACAACCCGCCGAAGCTCGGCACGAAGAACACCACGATCGCGACCAGCACCAGGAATACCGCGACGCCGAACAGGTCCTTGACCGTGTAATAAGGATGGAACGGGATGCCGTCGAGCGGCTTGCCGTCGGCGCCGAGCTTCTCCTTGATCTCGATGCCGTCGGGGTTATTGGAGCCCACCTCGTGCAGCGCGACGAGGTGCAGCGCGACCAGCCCGAGGATCACCAGCGGCACCGCGGCGACGTGCAACGAGAAGAAGCGGTTCAAGGTCGAGTCCGCGATGCCGTAGTCGCCGCGGATCCACAGCACCAGGTCCGGGCCGATGCCCGGGATGGTGCCGAAGAGGTTGACAATCACCTGCGCGCCCCAGAATGACATGTTGCCCCAGGGAAGCACGTAGCCCATGAAGGCCTCGGCCATGAGCGCGAGATACACCGCCATGCCGATCAGCCACAGCAACTCGCGCGGCGGCTTGTACGAGCCGTAGAGGAAGGCCCGGAACATGTGCAGATACACAACGATGAAGAAGAACGAGGCGCCGGTCGAATGCAGGTAGCGGATCAGCCAGCCCCAGTCGACCTCGCGCATGATGAACTGCACCGAGTCGAAGGCGGTCGTCTCACCCGGCTTGTAAAACATGGTGAGGAAGATGCCGGTGACCAGCTGCAGCACCAGGACGGCCAGCGCCAGCGAGCCGAAGAAGTACCAGATGTTGAAGTTCTTCGGCGCGTAGTACTCGGTGACCTGATCGGCGAGGAACTTATCGACCGGCAGCCGCTTGTTGAGCCAGGGCCAGAACCCCTTCTTGCCGGCAGCGCCGGTCGCGGTCTTGACGGTCATCAGGCGGCTCCTTTCTCGTCGGAGCCGACCAGAAGCAGGTGCTCCTTGGGATAGGAGTACGGCGGCACGCGCAGGTTGATCGAAGCCGGCGACCCGTCGAACACGCGCCCGGCCAGGTCGAAGCGCGAGCCGTGGCACGGGCAGAAGAACCCACCCGGCCAGGAGGGATAGAGCTCCCCGGCGGCGAAGCGCTGCTTGGGCAGGCACCCCAGGTGCGTGCAGATGCCAACCAGTACCAGAAACTCGGCGCTGCGCGAGCGCAGAGTGTTTTTGGCGTAGGGCGGCTGATCGGAGTTGAGCGACCCGGGATCCTTAAGATCCGTGTCGTGACCGGCGATGCGCGCCACCATGTCCGGCGTACGCCGCACGACGTAGATCGGCTGACGCCGCCATACCGGAATAGCCATCTGCCCTGGCTCGAGCTTGGATAGGTCGAACGAGACCGGCGCTCCCGCCGCTCGTGCCCGCTCGGACGGGTTCCAGGACTCGATGAAGGGTACCGCGGCAAACACCGCACCAACCGCCCCGGTCGCGATCGTGGCTCTGGTGAGGAACTTGCGCCGGTCGAGGTCGACTTCGTCGCCACCGGCGACGCCTGCGTGATCCGCCATCTCACCGCTCTCCCGCGTTTGCTACACGCCCGCCGCAGTTCGTTGTGCATCGCGCACGTAAGCGGACTGCGCCTCGGTGCAGTTTCGTACCTTGCGGGGGGCGGCGCATTATACACAAACGCACCTGCCTCTCCGGCGCGCCCGCACCCGGCGTGCGCGAGGCATGCATGGAGTTTTTCAGGCTTTTCCCGGAGTGGTCATGCTTCAGCACCTGGGACGCGGGCTCACCTTCGTGGCCGGATCGGTCGTCGGGGGACTCGCCCTGGCTTTCGTGATCGTCGCGCTGCGCCCGGAGCTGATCCGGGGACGCGCGGCGCCCGCGTCGGCCCCCGCGGCCGCGGCCCCATCGCCCGCGGCGGCCGCGGCGACACCCGCCCCGGCGGCGCCCGAGGCGGCGCACGGCGAAAGCGCGCCCGGGCGCGCCTCCTTTGCCGACGCGGTGCAGCGCGCCGAGCCCGCCGTCGTCAACGTCTACACCGACCGGGTGGTCACCGAGCGCGTGGCCCCCTCCCTCGGGGAGCTGTTCGGGGAGTTCCTGCCACGGTACCGGCAGCGCATCGAGCGCTCCCTCGGCTCAGGCGTGATCATCGATGAGGCCGGCCACATCGTCACCAACGACCACGTCATCGCCAACGCCGAGTCGATCCGCGTGCAGCTCGCCGACGGGCGCATCGCCGAGGCGCGCGTCGTCGGCACCGACCCCGACACCGACCTGGCGGTGCTTAAGGTAAGCCTCAAGTCACTGCCGGTAGCCCCGCTCGGCCGCTCGGACCAGCTGCGGGTCGGCGACGTGGTGCTCGCAATCGGCAACCCGCTCGGCCTCTCGCACACCGTGACGCACGGGATCGTGAGCGCCGTGAGCCGCGCGCAGCTCGGCATCGCGCCGGTCGAGGACTTCATCCAGACGGATGCGCCCATCAACCGCGGCAACTCGGGCGGTGCGCTGGTCGACTCGACCGGCGCGCTGGTGGGGATCAACACCGCGATGGTCGCCAAGAGCCTAGGGGTCGAAGGCATCGGCTTCGCCATCCCCGTCAACCTGGTGCGCGGCGTGGTGAGCGACATCATCGATCATGGACGTGTGATCCGAGGCTGGATCGGCATTGCGCCCGAGGACCTCACCGACGAGCAGGCGCAGCGCCTCGGGCTCGCCCAGGGGGGCGTCGTGGTCGCGAACCTCTATGCCGGCAGCCCGGCGCAGGAGGCGGGCCTGCAGCCCGGCGACCTGCTGCTTACCGTCGACGGGGCTACGCCGCGTGGCGCGCAGGACGTGCTCGGGCGCATCTCGCGTCACAAGCCCGGCTCGACCGTGACGCTCAAAGGACTGCGCGGCCGGCAGCCTTTCGAGCTCGCGGCGCACGTCACCGAGCGCCCGCGGCCGCAGCGGCCGCAGCGGCCGCAGTCATGACCGAGCTCGCGGTCAGTGTCTTCGCCTCGCGCGCCGCACTCGACGCCGCGCTCACCGCGCGCCTCGCGAGCGCGCTCGCGGCCCCCGGCACGCACGCCGTGATGCTCGCCGGCGGCACGACGCCGATGAACGCCTACCGGGAGCTCGCGCGGCAAGGCGTGCGGCGCGACGAGCGGCTGCACGTGCTCTTCAGCGACGAACGCTACGTCCCGGCCGATTCGCCCGCGAGCAACTACTACCAGTCGCGCCCGCTCCTCACGGCGCTCTCGCTTCCGGAGGAGGAGATCCTGCGCGTGCGCACCGAGCTCCCCCTCGATTTGGCGGCGGCCGATTACGCGGAGCGTCTCACGACACTCCTGAGCTCGGGCATCCACGTCGGTCTCGGCCTCCTCGGGCTCGGCGCCGACGGCCACACCGCCTCGCTCTTCGGTGCCGCGGATCTCGAGTGTGCCCGCGGGCGCTACGCCCTCGCGGTGCAGCGGCCCGATGGCATGAGCGCGGTGAGCGTCAGCCCCGAGTTCCTCGCCACCGTGCAGGAACCCCTCTTCGTGGTGGCCGGCGCCGATAAGCGCGACGCCGTGCGCAGACTCCTGGCTCGGGACCCCGGGCTCACCGCCTGGAGCGCGGTGCAGGGCTGCGCACGCGTCGAGCTCTGGACGTGTGGGGGAGAGTGAGCGCGGGCGGTTTCGCCGCGCGTTCCGCGAGCGCTCGGCGCACGACTATACTGCGGTGAAGCTTCACGACTTGACGCACCGGCCATGTTTCTCCAGATAGAGAACCTGCTCACTCCGGCAGAAGTGCACACGCTCGGCGAGATCGCCCGTCAGGCGAGGTTCATAGACGGGAGACTCTCGAACCCTCACAACATCGCCAAGCACAACGTCATCGGCGACATCGCCAACGATCCGATGGCGGCCAAGGCCGGGCAGATTGCGCTCGCGGCGATCCAGCGCAGCGAGGCAGCCAGGAACTTCGTTCTGCCGCAACGGATCGCCCTGCCGACGCTGCTGCGCTACGACGTCGGCATGAAATACGGTAATCACATCGACGCGGCGTTCCTGCCGGTCGGTCCGCAACTGCTGCGCTCGGACGTGGCGTGCACCATCTTCATCGCCCAGCCCTCGGATTATCAGGGGGGCGAGCTGGCGATCCACCTCGGCACCGAGACCGCACGGATCAAGGGCAAGGCGGGCTCTGCGATCTTCTACCCCTCCACGCGGGTACATGAGGTCACTCCGGTGACTGCGGGCGCGCGGCTCGTGATGATCAGCTTCATCGAAAGCCAGGTCCCCGACGAGATGCAGCGCGACCTCATCTACTCGCTCGGCGAGGTGCGGGCGCTCGAGGGCCTGAAGATGGACTGGCACAACCGCACCCAACTCGAGTACGTCATAGCGAATCTGCTGCGGATGTGGTCGAGATAGTTCCGATCCTCGCAACCCCCTTCGCCGTCGTGCCGCTCGGCGGGGGCGTCGCGGCGCGCGATGCGCGCTGCCTGCGCGGCCGTGAACCGGCTTCGCCCTGCGTTCCCGCGAGGTTCGCCTCATTGAGGCTGGTTTAGCTGAGCCCCGGCGCCCATCGGCGTTGTTGTTTGGATGCAACGGCCCGGCCGGTTCGCCCTTCGCGGCCCCTAAAGTCCCGATCGAGATGCCGTCGATCCTCGCTGCTGCTTGGCAACACGGAAGCGAGGTGCTCTAATGCGGACCGGTTCCCACCGACCCGCTCGGATACTTTAAAGATGGCGGGCGACGGGGTTACTCGCAGGTCAATTCTCAGTTCCAGAACCATTCGCATTTCCAGTTAGGGGAGAAACCATGGCGAAAAGTCGCAGCTTGCAACAGGCAGTGCGTTTCGCGCTGGCGGCGGTCACGACCGCAGCCGGCGTCCCTGCACTCCAGGCACAGGAAGCACAACCGGCGCAGCAGACGGCTCCAGCCGCCGCTCCTTTGCAAGAGGTCGTGGTCACGGGATCGCGCCTGAGCACACCGAACACCACCTCGATCAGCCCGATCACCACGGTGTCGGCGACTGACGTGGAGCAGACCGGTCTGACGCGCGTCGAGGACGTGCTCAATAACCTCCCAATGGTATTCGCGGGCATGAACGCCACGACCGCCAACGGTGCGGACGGCACCGCGACGGTCGACCTGCGCGGCCTCGGCAACCAGCGCACGCTGGTGCTGGTCGACGGCCTGCGGCTCGGCCCCGGGTCGGCGCTCGGCGGACGCAACTATTCGGACATCAACCAGATCCCGGCAGCGCTCATCGACCGGGTCGACGTGCTGACCGGCGGCGCCTCGGCCGTATACGGGGCCGACGCGGTTGCGGGCGTCGTGAACTTCGTCCTCAAGACCCATTTCGAGGGGGTCCAGGTCGACGCCGGCTACAACTTCTACCAGCACCACAACGGCGATCAGGACTCGGTGGCGCAGTACGTCTCCGCTTCCGGCTTTCCGCTGCCCTCGAGCAATGTGGACACCGGCTTCGGAAAGTACGGCTCGATCATCGCCGGGTCGAATTTCGCCGACAACCGCGGCAACGCAACCGCCTATCTCACCTATAACAATCAGGGTTCGGCGCTGCAGAGCAGCTACGACTACAGCTCCTGCTCGCTCGGCGTCACGACGCTCCCTTCCGGGATATACGGTCTGACGTGCGCCGGCTCATCCACTTCGGCCAGAAACGGCGCCGGCGGCGACATCCGCGTACCCAACGCGGCCGGGAAGCTGGTGCAGTATACGGTCGACGGATTGACGGGCCAGTTTCGGCCATTCACGGCGGCGGACCTCTATAACTTCGGCCCGCTCAACTACTACCTGAATCCGAGCGAGCGCTGGACCGCCGGCGGCTTCCTGAGCTACGAACTGAATTCGCACATGACCTTCTACAGCTCGGTCATGTACATGCGAAACAGTGTGAATGCGCAGATCGCCCCGAGCGGCGCTTTCTCCATCACTGCGGCGTTCATTCCGTGCGCAGATCCGTTGCTGAATGCGTCGGAGCTCGCAGTTATCTGCCCCGGCGGCGTAGGGAATTCCTCCGAGACCTACAACGGCGTGACCTACTCGGGCAGCAACGTCGGGATCGGCCGTCGTAACGTCGAGGGTGGCGACCGCACCTTCGAAGCCCGTAACGACTCCGTCCGTGAAGTCGTGGGCCTCAAGGGCGATTTCGCGGGCTCGAGCGCGTGGACTTACAACGTGTACGCGCAACATTCGAACGTCGACAACGCCGACTTCAACGCCAACTACACCAGCAACACCGCGACGCAGGAGGCGCTGAACGTGCTGCCCGGGACGAACGGAGCCGCCCCGGTCTGCGGCGGACCGACGGGCGGTTATCCGCTCATCCCCGCCCCGGGGGGCACCGGATTCGCGGTGGATAAGAACTGCGTACCGTGGAACATCTGGAAGGCGGGCGGGGTCACTCCGGGCGCGCTCGCTTTCATATCACTGCCGCTGACCGATCAGGGCTACACGGAAGAGTATGTGACCGACGGCTCGATTACGGGCGACCTCGGCCAGTACGGCCTGAAGCTGCCGTCGGCGGACTCGGGTCTGCAGGTCAACGTCGGCGCCGAGTGGCGCCAGGATTATTCGAACTTCCTGCCGGACTTCGAAGAGCAGCAGGGCAACGGCGGCGGCGTCGGCGGAAAGACCGTGCCCATCGCAGGCGGCTTCCACGTCGCCGAGGGGTTCATGGAGGCCCGCCTGCCGATCGCGAGCAACCTGCCTGGGGTCGAGGACCTGTCGGTCGAGGGCGGCTATCGGTACTCGAGCTATAGCGAGGGCTTCAACACCAACACCTTCAAGCTCGGGCTCGAGTGGTCGCCGATACGCGACGTGCGTTTGCGCGGCAGCTTCCAGCGCGCCGTACGCGCGCCGAACATCGGCGAGCTGTTCGCACCGCAGGCCGTGGGCCTGGACGGCTCGAAAGACCCCTGCGAGGGGGCGACTCCGGCGGCTACTATGGCGCAGTGCGTGGCAGCGGGTGTGCCAGCCAACCAGTACGGCACCGTCCCCGTGGCTCCCGCCAAGCAGTACAACGGCTTGCTCGGCGGCAATCCGGACCTGAAGCCGGAGACCGCCGATACTTATACCGTCGGCTTCGTGTTCCAGCCGCGGTTCGCGTCCGGCCTGACGCTGTCGGTCGACTACTTCAACATCAAGATCACGAACGTCATCGGCATCGTGGGTGAAAATAACATCCTCAACGACTGCATCACGACGCTGAGTCCGCAGTTCTGCGACCTGATCCACCGTGATCAGTTCCTGAGCCTGTGGCTGACGCCGCAGGGCTACGTCACGGACACCACCGTCAACGAAGGCGAGCTCACGACCAAGGGCGTCGACCTCAAGGGCAGCTACCGGGCGCCGCTGCCGGGGCTCGGATCGCTGCTGTTGTCGCTCGAAGGAACCTACACGCAGAGCCTGGTCACCACTCCGGTGCCAGGCTTCGGGTCGTATGACTGCGTCGGCTACTACGGCGCGACCTGCGGTGCAGCCAACCCGAAGTGGCGCCACGTGCTCAACGTGGGCTGGTCGACGCCGTGGGACGGGCTCGATCTGAACCTGCGGTGGCGCTACGTCGGCTCGGACAACTCAGAGCAGACCAGCACCAATAGCTTCCTCGCCGGAACGAGCTTTGCGGCAGGGCACTCGCATATCCCGGCGTTCAACTACATCGACCTGACGGGCACGTTCAACATCTACAAGAACATCCGGCTGGAGCTGGGAATCAACAACATCGCCGACAAGGCTCCGCCGATCGTAGCGGGAGCTGACTGCTCCACCAGCAGCCCGGCCGGCGCGAACTGCAACGGCAATACCTTCCCGGGTGTCTACGACTCGCTGGGACGGTACCTGTTCGCCTCGATCACGGCGAAGTTCTAAAGAAGACCTTCGAGGTACTCAAACGGCGGGCTTCGGCCCGCCGTTTTTTTTGGGCAGCCTCAGTGAAGCCGACGTACCCGATGGGTGCGCTTGCTCGGCGTCTGCATCAGGAACGAGCCGAACGTGGCGCGGCTGATCGTCACGGTGTCACCCGCCGCGAGCAGCGGGTCGGAGTCGTCGAGCTCCCAGAGCTCCCCGCCCTCGAGTGTGGCGGTCATGTGACCGTCTGCGCCGGTGCCGACCCGGACGACCCGCGCGCTCATGGACTTCGCGGCGGGCGGAGGCGGCGGGTGCTCTGCGGCGTAGAGTCCAAACGAGCGCCCGGGAGGGGCGCCCGCGGGGGCCGGGACAGCCGCTGGCGCAGGCGCAGCCGGGCTCGCCGAAACCGGCTCGGATGCGGCCGCTGATACCCCTCGTCCGGCGAGCCGGTCGTAGCAGGCCAGGCGCGCCCCGTCCGCGATGACGACCGCGCATGCCTGCAGGCCCGTGGGCAAGTCGGCGGGCGGCGCGGCAGCGGCAGCGGCCGGCAGCGCGAGGATCCCCAGGATGACGCGCCGCGCTCTCAGGCCGGCCCCAGTGCGGCCGCGCCGTAGTACGCGCCGACGACCTCGGTGGCGGCACGGATCAGGTCGCGCTCGGCCGCCGAGAGAAACGGATTCCAGACGTCGAAGATCATTATCGCCCGTGGGGTGTCGGACTCGTTCCAGGCCTCGTGCTCGATGGTGTCATCAAACACCCACGCCTTGCCGGGGATCCACTCGCGGGTCTCGCTCCCGACCCGGAAGCCGCAGTCGGGCGGCACGATGAGCGGCAGGTGCACGATCAAGCGGGTGTTGGTGACGCCGGTGTGCGGCGGGATGCGCGTGTGCGCATCCAGAATCGAGAAGTAGGCGGTGGGCGCGCGCGCGCGCACATCGCTTTGGGGTGCGCCCTTCAGCGCCGCCACCGTGCGCGGGCAGCGCGCCAAGTGGGCCGGCTGGGGCACCGCCTGATTCCACAGGAAGTATGCACTCCAGCGGCGCGACCTGTTGAGCTCCTTCCACTGATTGAGCGGCACGCCGTCGGGATAGGCGATGTAGGGCTCGAGCCCGTCCCGATCGGACACCAGCACCGACATGAGCTCCGCGCGGATATCCTCACTCGCCGCTTCGATCGCATCCAGCCACGGGAAATCGTCCCGATCCAGGAACTCAACCGCGGGAATCTCCGGGAAGTACATGAAGGTCGGTTCCGGCAGGAAGCGGCGCCGCCGGCCGGTGAGCAGCTCGAGACAGCGGTCGACGCGCCGATAGCGGCCGCCGCCGTGCTGCTCCCGTATCGTCGCGAGTCGCTCCTCGATCGCGCCGGCGAGCGCGGCGTCGTCGCGCGCCACCGCCGCGCGCGCGTGCTCGATCATCGCGTCGACGGACGGCGGTAATGCCGCCCCCGGGGGCACGGTGGCCAGCGCGTTGCGATAGGTCCGGGCGGCGTTGCGGGGGTCTCCCGTCTGCTCGAGGTGCATGCCTTTCTGCAGTAGTGCCGGCAGGTGCCGCGGCTCGAGTGCGAGCGCACGCTCGAGGGCGTCGAGCTCGTCGCCCGGCCGGCCAAGCACGCGCAGGCTCGACGCCAGATTCGACCACAGCACCGGGTGGGCCGGGTCGGCCTGTGTCGCACGCTGGAACAGCTCGCGCGCCCGGGTCGCGTCGCCCCGCTGCATCATGCGCAGGCCGAGCTCATTCAGCACCGCCGGATGGGTGGGCGCGATCTGCGCTACCCGGGCGAGTAGCTGATCGGCCTCGGCGGCGAGGCCCGAGTCGGCGGCCTTCTTGGCGGCCTGGATCATGCCGAGCACGGTGGCATTGTCCGGGGCCGCATTCCCGGTTGCGGCGTTGACGTCGCTCAAGAGCGCCCCCTGTGGCGTGTAGGATTGCGGCATGATTCTAGCGCGCCGGAGTACGGCCGGGAGAGCAGGTTGAGCGCGGCAATCGAGGTGGATTTCACGGTGGTGCGCGTCGCTTCGCTGATGGAGAGCGACCCGGCCGCCGCGGCACGCGAGGCCGCCCGCATCGTGCGCGCGCACCCCGGACACGCGGCGGCGGCGCTACTGCTCGGCACGGCGCTGCGGGCCTGTGGCGATACGGAGGCGGCCGCGGCCGAGCTGAGCGCGCTCGCCGAGGCACGACCCGATTCCGCGGTGATCCGACTCGAGCTGGGGCGCGCACTGCGCAGAAGCGGACGCGACAGCGAGGCGCGCCTGGCCCTCGAGCGGGCGGTCGAGCTCGCCCCCGACCTCGGGGAGGGCTGGCGCGAGCTGTCGCTGCTGTACGCCGCCTGCGGCGAGTGCGCCGCCTGCGATGCGGCTTACGCGCGCTTCAAGAGCCTTGTGGCCGAGGACGCTGGCCTCAACGAGGCTGCGGCGGCCGTCGCAACCGCGAGGTTCCCCGCGGCGGAGGGGCTGCTGAAGCGCGTGCTCGAGCGCTCACCCGAGCACGTCGAGGCGCTGCGCATGCTGGGCAGGGTCGCCGCGGCGCGCGAAGACTACCCGGAAGCGGAACGGCTGCTGGAAGAGTGCCTGCGGCTCGCGCCTGGTTATACCGGCGCGCGCCTCGATCTCGTCGAGCTCCTCAACCGGCAGTTCCGCGGCGCACCGATGCTCTCGCTCCTCGAGCGGCTGCTCGCTTCCGAGCCTGGGAATCCCTGGTACCGCACGCTCCAGGCGGCAGCGTACAACCTCATGGGTCAGAGTGAGCGCGCCCTGCCGATCCTGCGTAGTATGGTGCGTGAGTTCCCGGGCGACGCGTCGATCTGGTTGCAGTATGGGAATGCACTGCGCGTAATGGGCGACCAGGTCGAGGCGATCGGAGCCTACCGCAGATGCATCGAGCTCAAACCCGGCTTCGGTGAAGCGTGGTCCGCCCTGGGAAACCTGAAAACCCTGCGGCTCACGCCCGCGGACGTGGCGGCGCTGCGTACGCAGCTGGCGCACGAAGACCTGAGCCACGAGGATCGAGTCCACCTCGAATTCACCCTCGGCAAGGCGCTCGAGGATGCGCGCGATTTCGCCGGCTCGTTCGAGCACTACGCGCGCGGCAACGAGCTGCGGCGCGCCGTGGTTCCGCACGATCGCGAGCGCCTGACGCGCCTGGTGCGCGACAGCCGCGCGCTCTACGGCGCCCCGTTTTTCGACGCGCGGGCCGGCTGGGGCTGCCCATCGCGCGAGCCGATCTTCATCGTCGGATTACCCCGCGCGGGATCGACACTCATCGAGCAGATCCTCGCCAGCCATTCGCTGGTGGAGGGCACGCGCGAGCTCACCAACGTGCTCTCGTTCGCGACCGAGCTCGGCGCTCGCAGAAGCGACGATCCGGCCAGGCCCTCCGCCTACCCCCGGTCGGTCGCGCAGCTGAGCCGCTCGCAGCTCGCCGCGCTCGGCGAGCGATATCTCGAGGAGACGCGGTCCCAGCGCCGGCTCGGCCGGCCGCACTTCGTCGACAAGCTGGGCAGCAACTTCCTGCACCTGGGGCTCATCCACCTCATGCTGCCGAATGCGCGCATCGTCGATGCGCGCCGCGCGGCGCTCGCCTGCTGTTTCGCGAACTTCAAGCAGCACTTCCCGATCGGCTTCTCGGTGACCAACAGCCTCGAGGACCTCGGCCACTGCTATCGCGAATACGTGAGTCTCATGGCGCACTTCGACCAGGTGCTTCCCGGGCGCATCTACCGTGTCTGCTACGAGGATCTGGTATCCGATCTCGAGCGCGAAGTGCGCGGGCTGCTCGAGTACTGCGGCCTGCCGTTCGAGGAGCAATGCCTGCGCTTCCACGAGACGCGCCGCGTCGTGCAGACCGTGAGCTCCGAGCAGGTCCGCCAGCCGCTTTACGGCGAGGCCGTGGACCAGTGGCGTCACTACGAGCCCTGGCTGGCTCCGCTCAAGGAAGCGCTGGGCGATCTGGCCACCGCGGCAGCGGACCGCGGTCAGCACTAGCCGCTCAACCGCCGGCGCCACTGGCTGCGGCCAGATCGGCGAGCGGATACAGCGGCGCGAGATACTTCGCGTAGTTGCGCCAGCGGCCGATCGATCCGGTAGTGATTTTCTGCCGAACCTGCCAGCGGCTCGCGGTGATCACCACGCGCTCGGTGCGGTGAAATTCCAGGCACCCCGGATCCCACGGCACTCCGATGAACTCCAGCATACGGCGCGTCCAATGCTCCTGATTCACGATCAGCGCCTCGTACGGAACCTCGAGCAGCGCGGTCGGCGGCAACACGGCGCGCCAGTGGTCCGTGATGCGGAGATATTCGCGGTAATAGTGCGCCAGAGACTCCAGATCGCTGGTGAACGGACGCATGGCCGTAAAGTTCTGAAAATAGATTGAGAGACAGGTGTCGAGCGGATGGCGTTGCATGTGGATGATCCGCGCGCGCGGAAAGACGCTATGGATGAGCCCCGCATGGAGGAAATTGGCGGGCATCTTGTCGATCACGCGGCGCGCCGCCCCGGACCGGGCTGTGAGGCGCTCGAGGTACTCGCGCGCCAGGCCTGACAGGGCAGCGGCGGCCTCGCCATCGGCTCCGCTGCCGCCGAGGACGGACGGCGCCTGGGTCCAGAACTCGATTTCCCCGGCGCCGAAGACCTGTGGGTGCGAAGCCAGAATCTGTTCGGCGAGCGAGGTTCCGGAGCGCGGCATGCCGATGACGAACACCGGAAGCTCGGAGTCGGAGGCGCCGGTGTGCAGCTGCTGCACGAAGCCGCGATTGAAGGTGGCGGTGGTGGCTTCGACGTGCTGCTCGAGTTTCGGCGCTTCGTAGGCCGGCGCGCAGCGCTTGCCGAGCTCGTTCGCCTCGCGATAATGGCCGAACGCCTCGTCGTATTGCCCGAGGTCGTTGTAGTACTTGCCGAGGGCATATCGCAGATCGATGGTGTGCGCCAGTGGCAGGCGCCTGGCCAGCAGACCCTTCGCACCGC
>Ga0210394_10001364_pt1 | contig 39805 bp, 28 predicted proteins | sample IncBWC12MmetaG_FD_160121 | JGI IMG/M metagenome (GOLD analysis project Ga0210394, IMG submission 160121) | Forest soil microbial communities from Barre Woods Harvard Forest LTER site, Petersham, Massachusetts, United States - Inc-BW-C-12-M | ecosystem: Environmental > Terrestrial > Soil >... | reverse complement strand
GCAGGCTTGGTCGGAACCTATAACTACTGGCTGGTGCTGCTGTCTCTCGTGGTTGCGATCACCGCATCCTACGATGCGCTGGATTTGACTTCGCGAGTGGTCGCTTGCCAGGGGCAGAGATCCGAACGCTTTTGGTTGATCGGCGGGGCCGTCGCCATGGGTTGCGGCATCTGGTCGATGCATTTTGTCGGCATGCTGTCTTTTCGCGCGCCCGTGCGGGTGTCTTATGACGCGCAGATCACGGGCCTGTCCCTTTTGATCGCGGTAGCGGCTTCCTGGTTCGCTCTGTATGTCGCGAGCCGCCCGACCTTGAGCCTAAGCAGGTTGTTCGGCGGCGGATTGCTGATGGGATTCGCGATTGCTGCAATGCATTACACCGGCATGGCGGCCATGCGTGTGGCTCAGCCCGTGCACTACAACGTGGCAATGGTTGCATTGTCGGTCGCTATCGCGATCGGCGCCTCGCTCGTCGCGCTGTGGAGCGGATTCCAACTGCGCCTGGAGACGATTTTTACCTCGATTTGGAAAAAGGCGGGCAGCGCCGCTGTCATGGGAGCGGGTATTTGCGCGATGCACTACACCGGCATGGCCGCCTCCATGTTCACACCGATCAGCATCTCCACCGTCACTGCCCCTAGTGCAAGTCAAGCCGGATTGGCCGCTGCCCTCAGCGGATTTACGCTGGCGTTTCTCATCGCAATGTTGCTGGTGTCGGCACTGGATGCGTATCACGCGGAACGGTCGGCGAAACTGGCGGAGCGCGCGCTGCGCGACAGCGAGCAGCAATTGCGACGCCTGTTTGATGAACGGGAGCATCTGGTGCGCGATCTGCACGACAACACCGTGCAGTCAATCTATGCCGCCGGGATGAACCTGGAAGAGATCAAGCGGCTGATTCAAAAAGACCCGGCGCGGGCAGCCGCGGAAGTGGCAATGGCCGTCGCGCACCTGAACGGCGTAATCCGCGACATACGCGGCTATATCGACGGATCGGCCGAGCAAACCAGAGCGATTTTGCGTGATGATTTGGCAAAACTGGCCGAACTCTCCAGGTCCATCTCGAATCCGCGCTTCGAGCTAAAGATAGACGCGGCCGCGGCTGGCCACCTCACGCCGGATGAGGCCGAACAGCTGCTGCAGATTGCCCGCGAAGCCATGAGCAACTCTCGTCGCCATTCCCGCGCGAAGCACGGCACGATCGCCCTCAGCCTCACCAATGAGGGCGTGATGCTCGAAATCAGCGATGACGGCGCAGGCTTCGATCCGGCCGGCCCACGGCACGAAGGCAGCGGGCTCTACAACATGAAGGCGCGGGCGCAACAGATCGGCGCCCGGCTCGAGATCCTCGCTGCGCTGGGAAAAGGCACGCGCATCGTCTTGAACATCCCCATGCGCCGGGTGTCGCAGTGAATCCGCAGGAGTTCCGCCCGATTAGAGTGCTGCTGGTGGATGACCATCACATCGTTCGCGCCGGGCTGCGTACCATCATAAATCGAGCGGGCATGGAGGTTGTGGGAGAAGCTGACACTTCGGCGGCAGCGATCAAAGAAGCTGCGCGACTTGCGCCCGACGTCGTTTTGATGGACGTCCGTCTTCCCGACGGCAGCGGCGTGACGGCCTGTCGCGAGATTCGTGCTGCCAATCCGCGAATCAGAGTATTGTTTCTAAGCGCGTTCGAGGACGACACCGCTTTGCTCGCGACCGCCTTCGCATCAGCAGGCGGCTATCTTCTTAAAGAAATCGGCGCCGAACATCTGATTCAAGCGATCAGGACCGTGGCAAGCGGACTCTCGGTGCTCGGTCCGGGCGTGGCCCGCGCACTGATGGGGGGCCTGCGCACCATCGGGGCCGCCGGCGCGCATTATCCCGAGGCCAAACCGCTTTCAAATCAAGAGCGGCGCGTGCTTGCACTGGTGGCCGACGGCAAGACCAACAAGGAAATCGCCGCCGAGATGGGGCTTTCGCCAAAAACTGTCAAGAACTATCTCAGCACCGTATACGAGAAGCTCCAAGTCAGCGGCCGTTCCGAAGCGGTGGCGCGAATAATTCGGGGCGGATAGGGCCATTCGGCCCTGACAACCGGCTCTACCTCGCTGCTTGAAGACGGTCCAGCATCGGCGCCCTGTGCCCACGACGCGTGCTTCAGTTTTATGCGTTGACGACGAACCGCGGGTGCTCGAGGGCCTAAAGTCAACACTGCGCAAGGGTTTCGATGTCGCTAGCGCCGCCAGCGGCGAGGAGGGTCTCGAAGTTCTTAGGCAGAAGGCCGGCGTAGCCGTCGTGATCTCCGACATGCGAATGCCAGGAATGGACGGCGCCGCGTTTCTGACCAAGGTCAGAACACTCTGGCCGGATTCGACCCGCCTGCTGCTCACCGGTGCACCAAGCCGCGATGCGGCGGTAGCCGCGGTCAACGAGGGACAGATATTCCGATTTCTAACCAAGCCGTGCGCGCCGGACAAGCTCATCGCCGCAGTCGAGGCCGCGGTGCGGCAACATGAGCTCGTCACCGCCGAAAAGATGTTGCTGCAGCAAACTGTGCTCGGCAGCATCGGAGCATTGGTTGATATTCTTGGGATTGTCAATCCCATTGCCTTTGGACGCGGTAGCCGAATAAAGCGTCTCGCTCTCGACCTCGCGGCAGCTGCAGGGCTGGCGCCAAGCTGGGAACTGGAAGCAGCGGCCCTCCTATCCCAGCTCGGGTACGTATCTCTGCCTATTGAACTCGTGGAGAAGGCGGTCAATGGCGAGGCCCTTAACGTGGATGAGGCACAATTATTGGGTGATGCTCCGAAGCTCACGCAGAGCCTGCTTGCCCGCATTCCGCGCCTCGAAAATGTAGGAGCCATCTTGGCACACGCCAGCCGCGCCACAGCGGGGCGGGAGCCGCCCGCCCCCGCAATTGCCGAGCGGGCTCTCATCCTCATGAATGTGCTTGAATTCGATGCGCTCACGAGCATAGGCGAGTCTGCGGAGACGGCGATTGCAACCCTGCGAGCGCGCGGGGGAGCAAAGAGTGCGCCTCTGCTTGCGCAGCTTGCCGCACTCCAAGGCATGGTCGATTCCGGGCCAGAATTACGCGAGATGCGCCTGTGCGAAGTGCTGCCGGGAATGATCATCATGGATGACGTGCGCACTGACCTTGGCACATTGCTGGTGTCGCGTGGCTACGAAGTTTCGCAAAGTTTCGTGCTTCGAATGCGTAACCTCAGCCCTAGGTTGCTGGAGGAGCGGGTGCGAGTACGGCGCTCCGCGCTCGTCGGGTACGATTCGACTGATAAGGAGCGGACCTGAGCGAGTCGCAGCAGTTACACGATGCCCGCTGCCCGGCTCGTGGGGTTTCGAATCAAGGCCTTGGCAGCGCGCCAGCCGCTCTCGCGAAAGGCAGCAATGGGATCGATGGCGCCGCCCGCCTCGTATCGCGCCATCGCCACAATGGGCCGCGCATCGAGGCTGTACGCATCCCGCAGCGTTCGAAACGCCATCAGCACATCATTGGCGCGCTGATAGTCGGATAGTACGTGCCGGTCGACCATCAGCGCCTTGACGAAGGCTGCACAGATGGCCTCCGCCGAAGACAGCAGACTCTCCACAGGATCGGTGATGTTGTGCGATTGGTCGATCATGTAGGCCGGATCGAATTCAGCGCGGCGGTCCTGCTCCGCGATAACCAATTCATTGAAGACGAGAAATAGCTGGTGAGGATTGATCGAGCCCGAATCCAGATCATCATCGCCGTATTTCGAATCGTTGAAGTGGAATCCGCCTAACTTGCCGAAGGCGTGCAGCCGCGCCACAATTTGCTCGATGTTCACGCTCGGCGCATGGTGACCCAGGTCGACCAGGCACTTCGCCTTGGGTCCCAGTTCCTTGGCGATGAGTATGCTGGTGCCCCAGTCGGAAATTACGGTCGAATAAAACGCAGGCTCGTACAATTTGTGTTCGATGAACATGCGCCAGTCGGCGGGAATCGCGGCATAAATCGCGCGGGCACTCTCCAAATAGCGATCGAGTGAGTCGCCCAGCTGCTGCTGTCCGGGGAAATTCGTGCCATCGCCGATCCAGACGGTAAGCGCCTTTGAGCCCAAGGCCTTACCCAGCTGTATGCATTCGATATTGTGCCGCACCGCCTGTTCGCGAACCGCCGGCGAGGTGTGCGTGAGCGAGCCGTAGCGATAGGATTGCGCCTGGTCCGGCTGATCCTCAAACGTGTTCGAGTTGACCGCGTCGAATCCGATGCCCAATAGTTCGGCCCGCTCGCGCACCGCCTTGGCATCGCTGATTTTGTCCCAGGGAAAATGCGGCGATACCCGCGGCGTGATGCGGCATAGCTCATGAATGACGGCGCAATCCTCCAGTTTCTCGTCGATGTTGGTCGGCTCCCCGGGCATTGGGAAACGCGCGAATCTCGTGCCGCCGGTACCGGTGCCCCAGCTGGGCGTTGCCAACTCGAGGTCTGCCGCGCGTGATTTGACGGCATCAATGGCTACGCCGCGGCGTTCCAGCGCGCGGGACAGCGCGCCATAGTCGTCGCGAAGTGCGGCGATGCGCGAGGCATTGTGGCGAGCGATCAATTCGACATCGAGCGGAGGATTGATCTTAGTCACGTGTTCTCCTTAGCGAGTGAACGCTTGCGCGTTGCCCGCGTCGACGTTGATGATATTGCCGGTGGATTTTGCGGATGCATCGGACGCCAGGAAATAAATTGCTTCGGCCACATCTTCGGGCAGCACAATTTGCTTCAGCAGCGAGCGTTTGCGGTAGAACTCCTCGAGCTCTTCGCCGGCATCGACGCCGTAGATGCTGGCGCGTTCCTTACGCCAATCGCCGTCCCATATACGCGAGCCGCGAAGCACTGCGTCCGGATTCACGACATTGACCCGGATTCCCGATTCCGCGCCCTCGAGCGCCAAACACCGCGCCAGATGCACCGATGCCGCTTTTGCCGAGGCATACGCCGATGCATTCGGTGTTGCGGCCAGTGCATTCTTCGAACCTATGAAGACGATCGATCCGCCCCTTTGCAGGCGCATGAGAGGAAACGCGGCGCGGGCGGCGAGAAAATATCCCTGTGCCAGGACATCGTAGTTCCTGTGCCACAGCTCCACACTGGTCTCCTCGATGGGAGCGGCTGAGGCCAGCCCGGCGTTGGCGACCAGAATATCGAGCCCGCCAAAGCCTCGCGCACAGGCATCGAACGCGGCCTGCACCTGAGGCTCGTCGGTGACGTCGCAGACCGCGGATCGTACGACATCGCGGCCGAAGGCCTCTTCAAGCTCGGCCTGGCATGCTTTGAGCGCGTCGGCGTCGCGATCGACGACCATGACGCAGGCGCCGTGCGCAAGCAGGCGTCTGGCGGCGGCCAAGCCGATGCCGCCCGCGCCGCCGGTAATCAGTGCAATTCGGCCTGTCAGCGCCGCCGGTCGTGGCATCCGCGCAAGCTTCGCCTCCTCGAGCGCCCAGTATTCGATGGCAAAAGCTTCCTGTTCCGGCAGTCCGACATACGAGCCAATCGCGCTGGCGCCGCGCATCACGTTGACCGCGTTGCCGTAGAACTCGCCGGCGAGCCGCGCGGTCATCTTGTCGCGGGCAAAGGTAAAGCGCCCCACGCCGGGCAGCAGAAGCACGACAGGGTTGGCGTCGCGCATCGCAGGAGTGGTGGGCCCGGCACAGCGCCGATAGTATTTCTCGTAGCTTCGGCGATAGTCGTCCACTGCTGAGGATAGGTACGCATCATCGCCGATGCGCGCGGGGTCCAATGCCAATGGCGATATTTTCGTGCGCAGAAAATGATCGGGACAGGAGGTACCCATCGCGGCGAGTGCCGCAAAATTGCGTGAGCCCACGAACTCGAGGGATTCCGCATCGTCGCTGAAGTGGCCGACCTTGCTGATCTGCCGGCCCATCAAGCCGCGCAGGCGCGGCATGAGCGATGCGGCGATTTTGCGCCGCTCGTCCACGCCTTTGGCTGGGAGTACGCAGCCGCCGAAGGCCGGGCCCTTCGCCAAGCTCTGGTTGAGGAAGGCGGCCGCGCGAGCTATTAAATCGATGGTGTTGTCGTAGCACTGTTTCGACGTGTCGCCCCAACAGATGATGCCGTGGCCCGCCAGTATCACACCGCGAAGCTTTGGCCGTGCCGCGGCGTATTCCTTCAGGCGCACCCCCAATTCGAACCCCGGGCGTTTCCACCCGATCCATCCGACGCTGTCGCCGTAAATCTCATGCGCCGATTTTTCGCCGCTCGAGGATGCCGCCAAGGCGATGATCGCATCGGGATGCACGTGATCGATATGCGCAAAGGGCAGCAACGCGTGGAGAGGTGTGTCGATCGACGCCGCGCGCGAATTCAAATTGAACGTGCAATGCGGCAGAAACTCCACCATTTCGTCTTCGTGCTCGACACCGCGGTAAAGAGTTTGCAACTGCAGCAGCTTGTGCAGATACAGGGTGGCAAAGCCGTCCAGCTTCATGGACCCCAGGTCGCCGCCCGACCCTTTGACGTACAGCACGTCCACGGTCTCGGCCGTCAACGGATCGCGCTCGCGCAATTTCGCTGACGTGTTCCCTCCGCCAAAATTGGTCACGGTCAGATCCGATCCCAATAAATTAGAGCGATATAGCAGCAGGGAGGTCGGATCGAGGGCAGCCGCGCGCGCACTGGACCAGAGATTCTTGGGGCTCGAGAACAGTAGGGCAGAATTCACGATACCGGGGTCCTTCGAGATTCTCGGCGATCCCTCATTTATGACTGCAAGCATACAATATTGGTTGCAAGAAACAATCACAATCGGTACAAAGTAATCAGAATCAATCACAGGATCGATGATGAGCGGTGGCTGGACAGTGGTACTCGACGTCGGAAAGACCCATTCCAAAGCGACACTTTGGGACGATACCGGCAATTGCATCGCACAGCGGTCGCGCCCGAACCCCCGACTCACTACGGGTAACAGCATGACCTTGGATGCAGCAGGGATAGAGCAGTGGTTACGGGGCACCTTGTCGGAATTTGCCCGTCTCGGGCCTGTCAAGGCGATCCTGCCGATTGCGCATGGCGCCGGCGTCGCGCTGATCCGCGGCGGCCACTTGCAATACGCGCCCCTCGACTATGAATGGCAGGGAGCGAGCGCCGATCGCGCGGCCTACGACAAGCAGCGCGATCCATTTTCCGCAACCGGATCGCCGGCGCTGCCCGGCGGGCTCAATATCGGGATGCAGCTGCATTGGCTCGAGTCGCTGCGCACAACGGACTTTCACGGCATGCAAATTGTTCCGTGGGCGCAATATTGGGCGTGGCTTCTCTGCGGCGTCACGGCCTGCGAAGTGACCAGTCTTGGTTGCCACACTGACTTATGGCGGCCGTACGAGTGCGCTCCTTCTCATCTCGCAATCCGCCGCGGCTGGGCCGAGCACTTTGCACCCTTGAAGCCTGCCAATGCGGTGCTCGGCACGCTTGCGCCGGGATGGGTCGCGGGTACCGGCCTGTCGCCACAAGTGGAGGTGTATTGCGGCATGCATGATTCGAACGCCGCCTTGCTGGCGGCACGCAGCCATCCCGAACTCGCGGGGCGCGATGCCACCATTCTGTCCACGGGCACATGGTTTGTGGCAATGCGCGCGCCAAACGGCACCGATGCGCGCCCGGCCGCTCAGCTACCGGAGGGCCGCGATTGCCTGGTGAATGTCGATGTAGCAGGGACGCCCATTCCCTCGGCGCGATTCATGGGCGGCCGCGAGATCGAAATATTGGCGGGCGCGGACGTTGCCAACTCTGCTGTTGATGCCAGCCGGCTCTCGTCCGCGATCAGGGCAGTGGATGCCGGCGAAATGATCATTCCCGCCTGCGTACCCGGCGTCGGCCCCTTCCCGACTGCCAAATCGCCCTCCCTCGGGACAAAGCCAAATGCCGGCGATGCGACCGCACTTGCGCATCTGTATGCGGCAATGCTCGCCGATGTTTCTCTCGATTTGATCGGCAGCAACGACACGCTGCTGATTGATGGTAGGTTCTCGGCGGCGCCGGTGTTCGTGCAGGCACTGGCCAACTTGCGCCCCGCGACCAAAGTGCTCGTCAGCTCCGACGAGAATGGGGTCGCGCACGGCGCGCTGCGTCTCGCAAATGTCAAGCACGCCGATGCCGCGCCTTTGCAACGGGTTTCCCCACTGGCGGTCGACATGTCGGGATATCGCGCTCGCTGGCGCGAAGCGGCGGAGCGTGCCGGCTGATGACGCCCAATCCATTGCTCGGGGTGCTGTTCCACTGGCTGGGCGGTCTCGCCAGCGCCAGTTTCTATGTGCCGTACAAGCGCGTCCGCAGGTGGTCCTGGGAAATTTTCTGGATAGTTGGAGGTGTTTTCAGCTGGATAATTGCACCCTGGATATTTGCGCTGTTGCGAACCGAGCATTTGCTCGAGGTGCTGAAGGCCGCTCCACACAGCACCTTGCTTTGGTGCTGGTTCTGGGGAGCCCTGTGGGGATTTGGCGGACTCACCTTCGGCCTGACCATGCGCTACTTGGGCATGTCCTTGGGGATGGCGACGGTTCTCGGCCTCACCATGGTCATAGGCACGCTGGCACCCCCGATTTTTCACGGCACGATCGGCGCGCTTGCGGTATCGCGCGGCGGCTGGATCACCTTTGTCGGCATTGCTCTGGCCTTGCTGGGGGTGATCATCGTCGGCAGAGCCGGCCGCGCCAAGGAACGGGAACTCACCCCCGAGCAAGCTCGAGCCACCATTGCGGAATTTAACTTCAAGCGCGGCGTGCTCGTGGCGGTGTTCTCGGGAATCATGAGCAGCTGCTTCGCGTTTGGACTCGACACGGGTGCGCCGATTCGCGCTCTCAGCTTGGCTGCGGGCACGTCGCCGTTAAGTCAGGGCCTGCCCGTGCTGTGCGTGGTGCTGGCGGGAGGATTCACCACCAATTTCCTGTGGTGCCTGGGTCTAATTGTAAAAAACCGCAGCGCTCGCGAATTGGTCGGCGGTGAGGGTCCGTCGCCCGATGCGGATGGCCGCGCGCCGCCGCTGCTGCGCAACTATTTGTTCTCCGCTCTCGGCGGCACCATGTGGTATTTCCAGTTCTTCTTCTACACGATGGGCGAGAGCCAAATGGGACGCTTCGCCTTCTCGAGTTGGACGCTGCACATGGCGAGCATCATCATTTTTTCAACCCTGTGGGGATTTGTGCTTAAAGAATGGGCGGCCTCCCGATCTGGCACGAAGCGCATCGTGTGGGCGGGAGTGCTGCTCCTCGTGATAGCAACGATAGTCATAGGCGCCGGTAATCGTATCAACGAACTATAAGGGTTGGAGCCGGATAAATTGGTAGGATGCGGGCTGAGTTGGGCCTGCCCGATTGGAGGGATGAGGTGCTGGAAGCGGAACGTCACCGGATGATACTGCGGCTTTTGGAAGAGCGCTCGATCGTGGGCGTCAGCGATTTCGTGGAATTGCTGAGCAGTTCGGACGCCACCGTGCGCCGCGATATTGCCGCTTTAGCCGAGGAGGGCAAGCTGCGGCGCGTGCGGGGAGGCGCGGAGGCAATCAACCCGCGTCTCGAAGCGCACCTGGTGGGCATGCCTTTCGCCATGAACGAGGAAGTCGCGGTCGCTCAGAAGCGGGCCATTGCCAAAGCCGCGAGCAGTCTCATCGATGACAATGACAGCATCATCATTGCCGGCGGCACCACGACATATGCCCTGGTTGAATTTCTTGCGGTCCGCCAACTCGATATTCTGACGAACTCGTTGCCCATTGTAACGCGCTTGGTGGCGACCAGCCGCAATAGAGTCAGCATGCCGGGCGGCACGGTCTATCGCGAACAAAAAATTATCTTGAGCCCTTTTGAGCATGATGCCACGGCCAATTTTTGGGCGCGCAAGGCCTTCGTTGGCTGTTACGGGATCAATCGGCACGGCGTCATGGAGGCGGATCCCCTCATCGTTCAGGCAGAGGCGCGCCTGCTCAAGCGCACCGAACAAGTGATCGTTATGGCGGACAGCCGCAAATTGAGCAAGCACTCATCAATCGTCGTGCTGTCGCTCGAGAACATTTCCGTGTTCATTACCGACGAGGGGGCGAGCGAATCGGATTTGGAGCCCATTCGTCGTGCCGGCGTGAATGTTATCGTCGCCAAGGTTGATTCCGGCGATGCGCGCGGCGCGCCCTCAGTGCAATGAGAAACCTGATCCTCGCGGCCGCGGCAATTTTGACTGCGCCGGCGCTCGCCGCACAGCCGGACGCGCAGCCAAGCGAGATTGAGCCGCGCGTCGAATCGCTCCTCAAGCAGATGACGCTCGAGGAGAAAATTGACCTGCTGGGTGGTGTGAACACGTTTGGCATCCGCGGCGTGCCCAGGCTGGCAGTGCCGTCGATGCTGGCCGCCGATGGTCCCTTCGGCGTGCGCAACTTTACCAGAACCACTGTGATCGCCGGCGGCATCGCGCTTGCCGCGACCTGGAACAGCACGCTTGCCGAGCGCGTTGGCATTGAGATGGGCCGGGACGCGCGCTCCCGCGGAGTTAACTTCTATCTCGCACCGGGCGTGAACATTTATCGCTCGCCGCTCAACGGGCGAAACTTCGAGTACTTTGGCGAAGACCCCTATCTCGCGGCGCATATTGCCGCGCCTTTCGTTCAAGGTGTGCAAAGCCAGGGCGTAGGGGCGACCATCAAGCACTACTTCGGCAACAACTCCGAATATGCGCGGCACACCACCGATTCGGTAATCGATGAGCGGACCGCTCGTGAAATATATTTGCCCGCGTTCGAGGCTGCGGTTAAGACGGCAAACGTCGCAGCCGTCATGGATTCCTACAACCTCGTGAACGGCGAGCACATGACGCAGAACCGGTATTTCAACGTCGACGTGCTCAAGAGCCAGTGGGGCTTCAAGGGCGTCCTGATGTCCGACTGGGATGGAACCTACGACACGCTCGCCGCCGCGAACGGCGGCCTCGATTTGGAAATGCCCTCCGGCAAGTATTTCAATCGGACCGCGCTCATGCCGCTGGTTAGCGCTGGAAAAGTCTCTGCGGCGGTGCTCGACGACAAGGTGCGCCGCATATTGCGCACGGCGGCGCGGTTCGGGTGGCTCGATCGTCCGCAACTCGACGCTTCCATTCCTCGCTACAACGCGCGCGGGCGGGCGGCAGCGCTGCAAACTGCGCTCGAGGGAATCGTCTTGCTGAAGAACGCCAACAATACTCTTCCCTTCGACAAAACCAAGATGCGATCGATCGCGGTCATCGGTCCGAATGCCTACCCCGCCGTGCCGCATGGCGGCGGCAGCGTGACCGTCGCGCCGTTTCACGCGATCAGCCTGCTGGAGGGGTTGAGCAACGAACTTAAGACCGATGTCGAGGTGCAGTACTCGCGCGGCATCGCGGATTTGCATCGCTTCGCCGCCGCCACCAAGTTTTCGCTCGCGCCGGATGGTGCTCGTCCCGGGCTGCAAGTCGAGCTGTTCGACAACATGGAGCTGGCCGCTGCGCCGGCTGGCACGCGCGTCGATGAACACATCGATCAAGGCGCGCCGCTCGATCTTGCCGCCCTGGCATCGGGAGACCGTGATCTGGGCCAGCTGCTCCTGGACTCAATGCGACAAACTTCAACCCGTTGGACCGGCTACTACACTGCAACGCAGGCGGGAAATTACGATGTATTCGTCCAGGTCGGCGGGTTTGGCAAGGGGATCGGCTATCGGTTGTACATCGATGACAAACTCATCGCCAATCGATGGGACCGTAAGACTGCGCCGCTCGAGGCGACGCGGCTTGCACTGGAGTCGCGATCTCACAAGATCGTCCTCGAGCACAAAGCGGAGGCGGGCGGGCTGGATGGCCCCTTGCCATTTGTAAGACTGGGTATCGTGCGCGAGGACGGCTGGGTCGACGCGGCGGCGGAGCAATTTGCCGCGCATGCGGATGCCGTGATTCTTGCCGTCGGGTTCGATGCGACGACGGAGGCGGAAGACTGGGATCGTACTTTTCAGTTGCCTCCCGGCCAAGATGAGCTGATCCGCAGGATCTGCGCCATCAACAGGCGCTGCATCGTGACGATCACATCCGGGGGCGCGGCGGACATGACGGCATGGCTCGAGCGCGTGCCCGGATTGCTGCAGTCCTGGTACATGGGTCAGGAGGGCGGCACCGCGCTCGCCAAAGTGCTGTTCGGCGCAGTCAACCCCTCGGGTCACTTGCCGGCCACCTTCGAGCGGCGCTGGGAAGACAATCCCGTTCACGACAGCTACTATCCCGATCCCGGAACCAATCGAGTGCGCTACAAGGAGGGTGTATTTATCGGCTATCGCGGCTACGAACGCGGTGGCCGCGACCCGCAGTTTCCATTCGGCCACGGACTTTCATACACCACCTTCGGCTATGGCGATTTCGAGCTAAAACCTTCGAGCAGCGCCGCCGCGCTTTACGATGTCTCATTCACAGTCAAGAATACCGGGGAGCGCACGGGCGCCGCGGTGCCGCAGCTCTACGTCGCTGCGGCGAAATCCTCCGTGCCGCGCCCGCCCAAGGAGCTCAAGGGGTTTGCGAAAGTTTTGCTGCAGCCCGGCGAGTCGCAAAAGGTGCTGCTGCCTCTTGATATGCGCTCCTTCGCGTACTACGACGCGGCGAGCCGTCGATGGCGCGCCGAGGCGGGCGATTATCAAATTCTAGTGGCAGAATCGACGCAACAGATTGTGCTCAAGGGTTCCGTGAGGTTGGCTCGCACGATGCTGGCGAACCCGTGAGACGCTTTGCCGTACCCGGCGCCTTGATGTTCATGTTCGCGCCGGTCCACGGCGCTGAGCTGGACCGAGTTTCCATCGACACCGGCGTGCTGCTCGGCGCCAGCGATTCGGGTGTGAGAATGTTCAAGGGTGTGCCATATGCGGCTGCGCCGGTCGGTCAGCTGCGCTGGAGGCCGCCGCAGCCGGCGGCGCGCTGGACCGAGCCGCGCCAGGCAACCGAGTATGGTCCCGCCTGTCCGCAATTCGTTCCCGCCGGCCTCACCGATCCGCTGCGCTACGGCGCCGCGCCTGAGCCCACGAACGAGGACTGCCTCACGCTCAACGTCTGGGCACCCAAGAATGCCGCGAATGCCCCGGTCATGGTGTGGGTACACGGCGGCTCCGGACGCATGGGCGCCGGTTCGTTGCCTTACTACGACGGATCCAGCTTTGCGCGCGACGGCATCGTATTGGTAACCATCAACTATCGGCTCGGAAATCTCGGGACCTTTGCGCACCCCGCTCTCACCCGTGCAGCGGCCGCCGCTGAGCCGTTGGTCGCATACAGTTTGATGGATCAGATGGGCGCGCTGCGCTGGGTGCGGCGGAACATCGCTGCATTTGGCGGCAATCCGCGCAATGTAACTTTGTTCGGGGAATCGGCGGGCGGATTGACGACGTTGGTGCTGATGACGATCCCGAGCGCGCGCGACCTGTTTCACAAGGCCATCGTCGAGTCCGGAGGCGGATGGTTCCCGCCGTCCGATCGCAAGAATGCCGAGAAGTGCGGCATCGAGGTGGCAACCAAGCTGGGATTGCCCGGGATTGAGGCCACGCCTGAGCAGCTGCGCGCGTTGCCGGTCGACAAGCTGAAAACGGTGGACCAGATCTGCAGCAGTCTGAGCGACGGCCGCCTAATACCTGAGGCCACGACCGTCGCGCTCGCCGCGGGCCGAGCCATGGATATTCCCCTCATCATTGGCATCAACAGCGGCGAGGCTTCGCTCATCGATCACGGCGATGGCATCGCACGCGCGAAGGTGGCCATGAAATCGGCGCTGAAGGATGCCAGGCCGATCTACGGGAACGAAATGAGCGAGGATGACCTGGTGCGCGTCCTGTTCAAAGATTCTCTATTGATGGCGCCCGCGCGTTGGGTTGCCGGCCGGACGTGGCGCAAGCAGCCCGCGTATCTCTATTATCTTGATTACATTGAGCAGGAACGGCGGCCTGGGCAGCGGACTGTGCCGCACGGCTCCGATATATTTTATGTATTCGGGACATTTGCGAATCGTCCGGATGGCGGCCCGCCTGCAACCGCCGCCGATCAGGCAATCGGAGCGATGATCCACACCTGTTGGGTCAATTTTGCCAGGACCGGCCAACCCTCCTGCTCCGGCGCCGACCCGTGGCCCTCCTATACTCAAGAGAACGATTCATGGATGGTGTTCGGCGATCACGGCGGCCGCATCGTCCAAGGACTCATGGCAAAGCAGCTCGACTGGCAGGAGGGCCGCGTTCGGTGGTTGATTTGGCTGGCGCGGATGCAGTCCGCTTGGAAGAGAGCGTTTAGCTGGTGGAATTGATCGGGCAGTTTTGCTTTTATCTATTTGAAAAGGAATCGCCATGCGTCGGATAAAAACAGCATTCGCAGTTGCACTTTCCATCCTGTGCGTTTCGTTCGCATCCGCTGCCGGGGCGGCGTCTTGCGAGGATCTCGCCAAATTCCCCGTGACCGATGGCAAGATCACTTCGGCCGTTGCCGTTGCGGAAAACACCGCGATCCCGCTGCCCCCGCTGCCAATGTCCCTGAACGCGCCGGCCAGCTTCTGTCGCGTGGCCGTGACGCTCACGCCGACTTCTGATTCCGCGATCATGGCCGAGGTCTGGTTGCCGGATCCTGAGAAGTGGAATGGAAATTTCCTGGGCAGCGGCAATGGCGGCTTCGGCGGCACCGTTTCCGGACCGGCACTCGATATGCGCGGGGCCCTGGCACAGGGCTACGCGACGGCCGGAGATGATCTCGGCCACGAAATTACCTCTCTCGTCATTGACGGCACATGGGTGCTCGGCCACCCGGAGAAGGTGAAAGATTTTGCCTATCGAGCCGATCACGTGACGGCCGAATTCGCCAAAGCCCTGATCGCGGCGTATTACGGCCGGTCGCCGCAATTCTCTTATTTCCGCGGCTGTTCCAATGGCGGCCACGAGGCCTTGATGGAGGCGCAAAAATACCCGGCAGACTATGACGGCATCGTTGCCGGCGCTCCCGCGAATGCGTGGACGCGCATTACCACGGGCTTCGTGTGGAACGAGGATGCGCAGCTTCGCATGCCGCAGAGCGAGATTCCCAAACCTAAGCTTGCGATCATTCAAAACGCCGTGCTCGCCAAATGCGATGCGCTCGACGGGGTGAAGGACGGCATCATCAATGATCCGGCCATGTGCCGCTTCGATCCCAAGGTGCTTTTGTGCAAATCAGGCGATGCCCCGGACTGTCTCACCCAGCCGCAACTCGACGCCCTGCGCAAAATCTACAGCGGCCCGGTCAATCCGAGTACCGGCAAGAGCATCTATCCGGGGTTCCCGCCGGGCTACGAGGCGCTGCCGGGGAATTGGGACACATGGATCATTGGCGCAAAATCCTCGCAGAGTCAATTCGCCAACCAATTCATGGGCAGCTTCGTGCATGGCGATCCTAACTGGGATTTTCGCAGCTTTGATTTTGGCAAGGACTTGGCAAAAATCGACGCGGCCATCGGCTCGATCATCAACTCGGACAATCCCGATCTCAGTGCGTTTGCCGCGCGCGGTGGAAAGCTCATTCTCTTTCAGGGCTGGGCCGATGCCGCCATCACGCCCTGGGGCACCATCCAGTACTATCAAGACATTCAGAAAAAAATGGGTACCGAACAGGCGCATCGCTTCGTTCGCCTCTTCATGGCACCGGGCATGATGCATTGTGGCGGCGGTCCCGGCCCCAACAACTTCGACGCAGTAACCGCGATTGCGCAGTGGCGCGAAAAGAACCAGGCGCCCGAGACCATTGTTGCTGCGCGTTACGCCAATCAATTGGCCGTGATGACCGGCATGCCGAAGGGAGATCCCTTGTCGACCCGACCGCTGTGCGCCTATCCCAACATTGCCCAATGGAACGGCAAAGGCTCGGCGGACGAGGCGCAAAATTATGCTTGCCGCGCCGCTTCGAGACGCTAGGGTGAGGTCCGCAGGATTTGCACCGGCCCCAACAGCCCGGAGGGGCGCAGCGGCGCATCGGGCTCATACGTGGGAATGGTCGTGAACGTGTATTTTGTTTTCGCCTCCGGTTGCGCATCGCCGATCAGCCGGTTCACCCACAGATTGGCGACCTTCACTTGTAACCGGTTCTCGCCTGACTGAAGGGCGCCGCCGATATCCAATACAAAGGGCGGATTCCACAAAATGCCCAGCGGCTGGCCGTTCAAGCTGACTTCGGCAACATCGCGCAAGTCTCCCAGATCGAGCGCCATGTGCGCGCCCGGCCCTTTGGCGTGGGGTGGAAGGATAAAACTTTGGCTATAAACCGCGCTGCCGGAGAAATAGCGCACGCTCGAATCCGGATTTTCGCTCCAGGAGCTCAAGCTGTCCTGCGTGATGCTGGCAGGCGCGCCTCGGTCCGGTTGGAAGGCAACCGTCCACGGTCCCGCCAGGGTCATCAACGGCGTCGCGGCCGGTGTGCTGATTTCCTGCGCGGTTTTATGCGTCGAATGGCGAAACACCACAAAAATAGAATCGTAAGCGCCGAGCGCCATGGCGATCTCCGTTCGGCCGTTCACTACGCGATACCCGGCGGGCGCGATTTTGCCAGTGACGGCGTTCCACAATTCCGGTGCCATTCCGGACACGCGGAACGAGGCCGTGATCCGTTCCGCGCGATTTAGGCGATTGGTCAAGAAATACAGATGCCCGTGATCGAGCCTGCGGTGGAGCGCCAATATCTCGGCGTCGGCCTCCGGTTTTGAGTAGTCAAAATCAGGCGGCAGATTCAGAGCGGCAAACGCGCCGTTGAGCGATCCGTCCGGGAATATCCGGCCCTTTCCAAAGGAGCGATTGCTCTCGCCGTTGCCGAAGAGATCCTCCGCAACGGATTTGAATTGGACTGCATCATCCGCGAGGCTGGGCGATGCCAGCGGTTTATGCCCGACCAGCACCGCGCCTTGAGCAACCAAATCACGGATGCGGCGCAGCACCGGCAAGGTCATATAGCGGCTCGTTCCGCCCAAGTACAGCACGCGGTAGCGCACGCCGGACCGCGTTGCCAGCGCGCCGCCATCGACTTGCAGCTGATGCAGCAGGACATCCGAATTCACGAAATCGAATCCGTAGCCGGCCGGCACATCGATGTCCGCATCGCCGAACAGTCCGGTGAGCGGCGCTTCCTCGCCATAGAAATAGGCGACATCTCCAAAATAGCGTCCCTGCTGCAGAAGATAGGAGCAGCGCGCCATGTAGGTAACCCAAGGTCCCGCGTAGTCGGCCCAGTTTTCCAGCCGATTGAAGAATTGTCCGAAAATAAACAGTGAAAGACCCGGCGGCTTTGCAACGGGCTGGTGCACGGATGTGTGCACGACGATGCGATTCACGCCCAACGCGAATTCCAGATCAACGATCGGCTTTAATTGTCGGGGCGCATAAGCCCAGGGCTGTACTGCCGAGGTCAGCGATTCTGCCGCGACGAGATTTTGCCCGTAGATATGGGCAACGGACGCCGCTCCGCGGATATCTGCAACATACGTGGGAAATGATTCGCGACGCGTTCCGTACGTCCACATCGCAGCCATTGGAACGGCCGCATATTGGCGCATTTCCATGTCGTCGCCGAAACTTGCGCGGTGATCCTCCAGTGCCTCGGCGTAGTTGGTCAGGCCCCGTTTATGGGCCATATCTGCAATCTCGCCATAGTGATTGCGCGCCAGAAGCTCATCGATGGTGCGCCGATAATCCCACAGGAATTTATCGCTATCGCTGGGGCTTCCCACTACAACGCCGGTCAGGGTGGGCAGCCAGGGCATGGGATCGTAACCGCGCAATTTCCGGAAATCGTCGAGAATGGATTCGGTCCAGTTTTGTGCACCGATCTCCGTGCTATCGACTGTGAGCGCATTGAGTCCCCGGCGGCCGAATAGCGCAGGTCCCGTGACATGCTCGTACATGTCGAGATATTTTTGCATGTAGTCGTGCACGTGAGCGCGATTGAGCTTGTCCACTTCGAGACCAGTGGCTTCAATGGGCGCCGGATGGTTTTGGGTGCCGAGCAGCGAAAAACCCATTCGCAGCACGGTCCACTGACCGGGCGGGGGCGTCCAGTCCAGTGCACCCCCCGGTTTCATGCGATCAGTCAGAACCACGACGTCGGAAGGTCTTGCGGCCGTGTCCGGCGCAGCATCGGGAGTGGCCAAGCGATAGTAGTCCGGGGCGATGGCGAAATTGGCTTTTGCTTCCGCTTCGTTGATGGTTGCCCGCGCGTGCAGAACCAGTTCGTGAATGTGATAACGCAACGGCACCTGCGGCGGAGCGAGCATGGCGAGCAATCCCTTTGATGCCGCGCCGGGTGCGTAATTCGTAAAGATACCGGGAAGCGCGACAGCGGGTGCCGGCGAGAGCGTGAGGCGAAAGAACAGGGCGGTGACCGGGGCGAAAGAAACCGTGTGCAACGGAATATTTGCCGCTGGTATGGCCGCCACTGTCCGCCAAGATTTTCCATCATCGCCGGCCTCGAGCACCGCGTCGACTCTGGGCGCACCTTCCACGGCGGCTGCCAACGTAATAGCTTGAATTTGCGTTGGCCGTGGATAGCCGAGCCTTACCCAGACCTGCTTGCTCCCGGCGGGCGGGGCTATCGCAACGCCATTGACGAGGTCGCCGTCGGACAGCTGCTGCGGATCGAATACGCCGTCGCTTGAAACGGCGCTGTCGATTTGCGGTGCCGCCATGGTTCGGTATGCCACCACGACGCTATCGCGGTAAAACAACAGCGACGCGCTCTTTGGCGGCGGATCCAGGGGCCCATGAGTCATCGGCGCATTCTGAATCGGTCCGGTACGGTCGGGCGGCTGCGCCAGGATCCCGTGAAAGGGTTTGCCTCCATCGAGCGAAGTCTCGCTCCATACCAGCTTCTTCATCGCCTCTTGCGGGCTGACCCATGGGCCGCCCGTCTCGCTCCAGCCAGGCGAGGAATCGATCGACATCTCGAGGCCTAAGTTGTCGGCGAGACTTGCCGCGTAACGAAAGGCGTCCTTCCATTCCGGCGTCATGTAAATCAGGCGGTTTTCCACGACCTGCGGAGTCGCCAGCGAGGCATCGACGGCGTTGATGCCGCCGATCCCAACGCGATGCATCCACTCAAGGTCGCGCTCTATGCCGTCCTTGGAAATATTGCCGTTCATCCAATGCCACCACACACGCGGTTTCGCCGCTGGCGGCGGCGAGCGAAACCCCTGCAGAAGCGGATCGGAATTCTGCGCGGCAGGATCGTCGGCCGCAAGACTCGCGCCGGCTAGAAGGGCGAGACCGGCGAGCGCCGCAGTCGCCAGTTGCAGGTGTCTTGCAGCGATACCTCGCATACGCTCAGAACGACTTGTAGACGCGAATTCCGAATTGCCGCGGCGGTCCGGGCATGCCGAGGTTGCCGAGCAATTGCAGCGCCACGTAGTGATCGTTGGTGAAATTCGTCGTGTACGCGGTGATTTTTAATGTGTTGGTGGGCTCGTAATCCAAGGTCGCGTTGAAAATGTTCTGCTCGGCGAGAAAATCTCCGGGCGGCACCTGAAATACCGTTGCCCACCGTGAACCCACCATGCCGTAGTCCACACGCGGGGTCAGCCGCTGATTGCCTGGCAGGGCAAACGCATACTGGACTCCCGCCTGCACAGTCCAAAGCGGTGCGTTGGGCAGGGATCTGCCGGTCAATAGCTGAACGCCGCGGGGGACATCGCGCGAATCGATGGCTGAAAAACCACCGAGTGAAGTCGGAACATACGATGTGCCAAAATTGAAGGCCAGTGCGCCGAACGCCGCCTGCATCTGTGCCTCGATGCCCTTCACGACGGTGGTGCCGGTGGCATTTGCGTCTATGCCCGCGCCCAATACCGGGTCGAAGATCGCCAATTGAAAATTCTTGTATTGCTCGTAGAAACCACCGATCTGGGTATTCAAATGGTCGTTGAAATACTTGGCCTTCCAGCCGAGTTCGTAATCGGTCACATTTTCGGGCTGGAACACATTGCCATTGGCGTTGATGCCGCCCCCCTTATGGCCCGTCGCGACCAAGGCATACAGGAAGTTTTCCGCGTTCAGCGAATAGTCGAGATTGATTTTTCCGGTAGTCCGGGAATCGGACTCCCGGTCACGATTCAAGCTCTGCTTCACAATCGGGGTTCCGAAGAAAAGTACTTCCGCAATACTCGAGGCCGTAAAACTGGTCTCCGAGTAGCGCCCGCCGAGCGACAGTTTGAGGGCATCGGTAATTGCATAGCTGCCCTGAGCGAAAACGCCCCAGGTGGTCCTTACCGCCAGATTTTCAAGTCCGTTAATCGCGATCCCTGTGGTGGGCGTGCCACCCGGCGACAAGGACAGAATGAATTGCGGATTGTTCAGATCGTCGTCCTGGTAGACGGCGCCGGCCACCCAGGTAAAGGGCCCGGTATCCGGCGACACCAGATCGAACTCCTGCGACACCGTCCGGTCGTTGGCTTGGGCGACGAAGACTTCGGGACTCAAGCCCAAGGGAGGCTTCGTCGCCGTGCCGTCCGCATCCAGGGCATAGGAAAGGCGCCCATCCTGATAGCCTGAAATCGACTTAAGGGTAATGCCGTCGGCGAACCTCTGATTCATCTGCAGAACAATTCGGTATTGCTTTTCGTAGCCGGCGAGATATGAATCGGAGGCCACATTGAAGATGTTGGCCGTCAATCCGGTAAAGGGCGACGCCGGCGATCCGCCGTGATTGATATAGTTGTAGTCGAGCTTGAGCACGGCATTGAAGTCGTCGTTCGGCTGCCAGAGCGTGCTTAAGCGCCAGTTGGTTTCATGAAGATTGCCCGGATTGCCCGTCCAGGGACCCGACATGTTGAAAAACGTCTCGCGGTTCTCATCGTCGGTCGCGATGCGGATGGCCACCTGGTCGCTCAATGGAATGTTCACGGCGGCGCGAAGCCGTGCGTTGTTGTAATTGCCGTACTGGGCCTCGACCCAGCCGCCAAAACGGTCAAGCGTCGGATTGGCCTCATTGATGAAAATCGCACCGCCGGTGGCGTTTTGACCCGCGAACGTGCCCTGTGGGCCGCGCAGAACTTCTATGCTCGCGATGTCGTAATACGGTTCGTCGGATATGAGTCCGTTGGGTGTGGTCGACACGCCGTCGCGATAAATCAAAACCCCGGCAGAATCCTGCGCGCCTGCGTCGCTCCTGCCGATACCGCGGATGTTGATGACGGCGTTCTCGCCGGAACTCTGGACGGTGAGGGAGGGAGTCGAAAATGCAAGATTATCGATGGTGTTGATCTGCCGGGCAGTGAGGTCCGCGCCCGTCAATACAGAGGCCGCAACCGCCGTCAATTGCAGATCGGTCGAGCGCCTTTCGGCCGTCACGACGATTTCCTGCAGCTCATCCGACGCTGCGGCGGTCCGGCCCGCACTTGCCGTCTCGGCGCCGTGCGCGTTGGTCGGCAAACAGGCCAGCGCGACCATGGCGCCTGCGGCCGCACACAGCAAAACGGTCGCGTTGCGCGGTGATCGAACCCGGCAATAGATTTCCATCGTTTGGCTCCCCAATGTAATAAACGCAGCTCTAGCTGGTCTTGGCACCTTTTGCTTGCGTGCTCAGCGCAGATCATTTCAGAATCGATAGGAAAGTCAATAGTTTCGATCAAATATGATCATCCTCAACTGAAATCTGGCGGGGCCAAGCGCCGGCTTGTGCCAAAAACCCCCCGAGCCCTGATTAGAAATGATGGATTTTGATATAGTCGGCTCAATCTTGGGGGAGCGGCCGTGAGCCAGAGAGAAAATTTCAAGCAGTGGCCGAAGTTCAGCAATGCCGCGTTCGCGGCGGCACTCGCGCTTGCTTCGGTCTCGTTTTCATCCATCGTTGGGGCGTCCTGCGAGGATTTGGCAAAGTTTCCCGTGACCGATGGCAAGATCACTTCCGCGGTTGCCGTTTCGAAAGACTCCTCAGTCGTGCTCAGTCTGCGTACCCTGGTCGCGCCCGTCGACTTTTGCCGTGTCGCCGTTACGCTGAATCCGACCAGCGAGTCCACGATCATGGCGGAAGTGTGGCTGCCGGATCCTGCGAATTGGAATGGCAATTTTCTGGGCGCCGGCAACGGCGGCTTTGGCGGTTCGGTTTCCGGACCGGCGGGCGACATGCGCAGCGAAATTGCAAAAGGCTATGCGACGGCCGGAGATGACTTGGGCCACGAAATCGCTTCCCCGACGGTCATCGACGGAAGCTGGGTCATAGGCCATCCAGAAAAAGTGAAGGACTTCGCGTATCGAGCCGATCATGTAACGGCCGAATTTGCCAAGGCGCTGATCGCGGCGTACTACGGGCGAGCGCCGCAGTTCTCTTATTTTCGAGGCTGCTCCAATGGCGGCCACGAAGCCTTGATGGAGGCGCAAAGGTATCCGGCCGATTATGACGGCATCGTCGCCGGCGCTCCCGCGAATGCGTGGACACGCATCATGACGGGTTTCCTGTGGAACGAAACGGCGCTCTTCAGCCTGCCGCAGAGCGAGATTCCCAAAGCCAAGCTCGCAATCATCCAGAGTGCCGCGCTCGCCAAATGCGATGCTCTCGACGGAGTGAAGGACGGCATCATCAATGATCCGGCCGCGTGTCACTTCGATCCCAAAGTGCTTTTGTGCAAATCAGGCGATGCGCCCGATTGCCTGACCCGTCCCCAACTCGATGCCCTGCGCAAGATTTATAGCGGCCCGGTCAATCCGAGTTCCGGCAAGAGCATTTATCCGGGGTTCCCGCCGGGGTCCGAGGGCCTCGCCAATAATTGGGATTTCTGGATCCTGGGATTGAGGGCCCAAAGTCAGTTCGCCAACGCATTCTTCGCCGGCTTCGTAATGGGCGATCCGAACTGGGATTTTCGCAGCTTTGATTTTGCCAAGGACTTGGCGAGAGCCGATGCCGGACTCGGCTCGATCATCAACTCGGATAATCCCGATCTCAGCGCCTTTGCCGCGCGCGGCGGGAAGCTCATTCTCTTTCAAGGCTGGGATGACGCGGCCATCACGCCGTGGGGCACTATTCAATACTACCAAAGCATTGAGCGGAAAATGGGCTCGGAACAGGCGCATCGGTTCGTTCGTCTATTCATGGCACCGGGCATGATGCATTGTGGCGGCGGTCCCGGGCCCAACAGCTTCGACGCGGTGGCCTCGATTGCGCAGTGGCGCGAAAAGAACCAGGCGCCCGAGACCATCATCGCCGCGCGTTACCCGGCGCCCGCCGCGGCGGGGACGGCGGCGGGCGAGCCCTCATCGACACGGCCGCTTTGCGCCTATCCCAACGTCGCTCATTGGACCGGCAAGGGCTCGCCGGACGAGGCGCAAAATTATGTTTGCCGCGTTGGCGCCGGCGCGCGGCCGGGCGCAGTTGCGCGCTAGCAAGGATTGTGCACGATGAACTCGCGCTGGGCCGGTATCTTGGGCCCCGTCTGCGCATCTTTATTCGGCTTGCCGGCCCTGGCGGATGGCGCGATACAGCCGCAGCAGGACCTTCGCGATGTCATTCCCTTGGCGATATCGCCGGAGGCTCACGCAATCTTTGAGAAACTATTGCCGCTCGCCAACCAGCGGCGTTTGACACAGAAATTTCCATCCACGCTCGCGGAATTCGACGCAAACTATGCGCAGGTCCTCGAGCGCGCCTCGGCACAGACTGAGCCGCTACTCAAGGCGCTCGGTGTGGCGACGACGGATCTGCATCTGGGTGGAGTGGGGGTCCTGGAAACCAAGCCGCCGAACTATCAGGACGACGGCACAGTACTGATCCGCGTGCATGGCGGCGGTTTCATCCAAGACTCGGCCCGGTCCGCTGCCGGGGGCGATGCCATGATGGCGCTTGTTACCGGCAAAAGAATTCTTTCGGTGGATTACACGGTCGCCCCGCGCGGCAAGTGGCCCCTCGTCACCGATCAAGTCGTCGCTGTCTACAAGGCGGTGCTGGCGGAAAGATATAGGCCGAGCAGCGTCGGCATGTTCGGCGATTCCGCCGGCGGAAATATCGTGCCGGCAAGCATCCTGAAGCTCAGGGACCAGGGGCTGCCGATGCCCGGCGCCGTCGTGCTGCTCTCGCCCTGTGTGGACCTCAACTTGATCGGCGATACCGGCACGACATTGCGCAATGCCGATCCTGCACTGCCCAATCAAGAGGCCATTAGCGCGGGATTTATGGCTTACGCCGATCCTGCCGACTGGAAGAATCCGTATGTCTCGCCTATCTATGGCGATTTCACAAAAGGCTTTCCGCCGGTTCTGCTCCAGGTGGGCACGCGGGAAATTCTGCTTAGCGACTCGGTGCGCTTCTACCGGGCTGTCAAGACGGCCGGCGGCGAAGCGGAGCTCGATGTCTATGAAGGCATGACCCATGTCTTTCAGGCCTACATGCAGAACACCCCGGAACAGAAGGCGGCGTATGCGGAAATCAAGCGCTTCTGGTCCCGCCACCTGGCGACCGGAAAATCGCCGCACTGATTGAGTCGGTCTGCATGAGCATCTAATCGAGCCATCCTTGGAGGCGATTTGGGCGGCCCTCTCGAGCCGACCGTCAGCGCATTTCGAAGCGGATCGGCAGATACTTCGGACCGTTGACGAACCAAGACTGGGTCTGTCGCGGCTCGCCGTCGAGCTCGAGGGATTTCAATCGTGGCAGCAACTCCTCGAATAAAATCCGCATCTCCAACTTGGCAAGATGCTGACCTAGACAAAAATGCGCGCCGGATCCGAATGAGATATGCCGCGCGGGCTTGCGGTCGGGCCGAAACTTCGACGGCTCATCGAACACCGCTTCATCGCGATTGCCGGATGCGTAGCACAGCATCAGCCAGTCGTTGCAGGCAATGGCGCGGCCGCCCAGCGTGGTATTCGCCGTCGCCGAGCGCATGAAGGTCTTGACCGGCGTGGTCCAGCGGATCGATTCTTCCACGAGCCCGGGAATGAGCGCGGGATCGGATTGAATTCTTTGCAGCAGCGCGGGATCCTGCGCAAGAGCCTGCATACCGCCGGTCACGGAGGAGGATGTGGTGTCGTGACCGGCGGTCGCGACGATGATGTAGTACCCGGTCGAGTCGACAGCCGAAATCGGTGCCCCGTCGATGCGCGCGTTGGCGATCACGGTGGCCAGATCATCGCGCGGATGGATCCGCCGATCGGCGCTGATGCCCGCGAAATAAGCGGTGAAATCGGCGACCGCGGCCTCGACGATCTGCAAATATTGCTGCGCGCTCAGCGCCGCCTCGCGTGCGGAATCTGAATCTCCAGTGCCAAATAGCTTCTGGGTCAGCATCAGCATGCGCGGCTCGTCTTGCTCGGGCACCCCGAGGATGCTCATGATGACGTGCAGCGGGTAGCCGAGCGCAAGATTGGCGACGAAGTCGCATCGCCCGCCAAGTGTGGCAAGCCGCTCGACCGCTGCACGGGCGATTGTGCGGATCTGGCCTTCAATTTTGCGTACGTTGCCCGGCGCGAACCAGTTCGCGGTGAGCGCGCGATATTTGGGATGGTCAGGCGCATCCATCTGCACCAGGGAGCGCACCAGATGCGGGCTGCCGCGGGTGATTTCGCGGGTACGCGCAGCGTCGGCCTGCGTGGTCAGCGTGGTCGGCCGGTCGCCATTGTGAAAGAGCGCGTTCTTTTGGCTGATTTCCAGAATATCCGCATGGCGGGTCACCACCCAGAAGGGATCAAATCCCTCCGGGTCGGCAAAGCCAAGCGGCAGGTTCGCGCGCAGCCAGCGGTAAGTCTCGTGAATGCGCTCATTGGCATACGCCGTGGGGTCGACCAGGTTGGCGGCGATGTGGTCGGGAATGCGGGCTTCTTGCAGGTGGGGGATCATTGTTTTCCTTATGCCTATGCCGTCGGGTGCGAGACGGATGCTTTGCGAGGTCCTGCATAGCCGAACAGAAACGCCGCAACTTTTCGCATCTGAATCTCCTCGGCGCCTTCGGTAATCCGGTAGCGGCGGTGGTGGCGATAGATATGCTCGAACGGCTTGTGCCGGGAATAGCCGATGCCGCCGTGAACCTGCATCGCACGATCGGCGGCTTCGCACACCAGGCGGTTGGCCCAGTAGTTGCACATGGACACCTTGTCGGAAAGATCGCGCTCGATCGCCTTGTGATCCATGCGATCCATTTCCCAGGCAGTCTTGCGAATCAACAGGCGCAGCATTTCCACCTGCGTTGCGAGCTCCACCAGCGGCCATTGAATCGCCTGGTTGTCGGCTAGCGGCTTGCCGAAGGGTTTGCGTTCACGCGCATAGCGGACGCTTTCCTCGATGCAGTAATGCGCGGCGCCCAGCGAGGAAGCGGCTTGCCTGATCCGGTTCTGGTGCACAAAGCTTTGCCCGATGCTGAGGCCGCGGTCTATTTCACCCCAGTAGCTTTCCTCGGGCAGCCAGACATCGGTGAAGCTCACGCGAGGATGGTCGGTGGGCATGTTGAAGGTCCACAGCCATTCCTCGATCTTTACGCCGGGCGTGCGTGCCGGAACGATGAAGCAAGTGATCCCGCGCGCGTCGCCGTCGTTCCCTGAAGTGCGCGCGAAGACCATGACATGGGTGGCGACATGCATGCCCGTAGTCCACATTTTTTCGCCGTTCACCAGCCAGCCGGGCTTGCCATCCTTGGTCCGTCGCACCGCGCGCGTCTCCATGAACGTAGCGTCGGAACCATGGTTCGGCTCGGTAAGACCAAATGCGGTGCGCATTTCCCCCTTCAGCAGCCGCTCTCCGTCGCGCGCGTTTTGCTGCGCTGTGGCGAATTCGCGGAATAGGATCACGAAGGGGTTGTTGCCTACGATCGAATGCTCGTTTTGCAGATCGTTGTGCAGTCCCAATCCCTTGGCAGCGAGATGCTCGCGGATCACAGCCATCCACAGGTTCGAGCCATCGCGGCCGCCATATTGCTTTGGCCAGCCAAAGCGCAAATGCCCGGCTGCATCGGCACGCCGGCGTGCTTCGGCAAGCAACGCTTCCCATTCGGGTCGCGGCAGACCGTTGTTGTCCCAGTCAGTCCGGCTATGCTCCCTGCGATGATCGAAGAAGCGTTCGTTGCCATCCTGCGCCTGCAAAGGCTTGATCTCCGTTTCGATGAAGCGGTCCAATTCGGCCAAGTATTCGACGAGGTCGCCGGGCAGGGAAAAATCCATATCAGGTTTCCTTAAGATCAGAAGCTCGTTCGAGCGCAGCTCGATATCCAGAATAGTTCGGTTGATCGACCCGCAGCTTCTCCAGCGTGGTCGCACTCAGATGCGCGGACACTCCCGGCGTCGCCAGTCCCTTGGCACCGGACGAGAGCGCATCGGCGAGCTCGGCGTTCAGCTCGGGCAGAGTCCCGGCGTGGCCGAGCAGCGTTTGCAGGCGCTTAAGTTCCGCATCCTCGCCAGGCGCACCGAGCCCGAGTTGTCGGCGCACGAGATCGAGGGCATTGGCCGCGACGCGTGCCTGAAAGGCGGTGTGTGGATCGGTCTTCAGTATTACCGTATTGCGCAAGAATGCGGCAATCGCGGCTAAGATTTCGTCGGGCGCCGGTTGGTCTTGCATCGGTGAGTTCTTCCAGCGGTCAATTCGCCATGAGACGCAGCAGATCGATTTCGGTTTCCGATGTACGCCGCGCGATCATTGCGCGCTCCACGGAAGGATCGACGCCGCGAAAGGCAGCAAGCGAACCGGTGCACATGACGCCCCAGCGCAGCGTGCCGAACATTTCCCACCATTTGGCCATCGCGCGGTTCACCGGCGAGCCGCCGGCTGCCTCGTAGCCGGCGTACAGGTCCGCGTATTCGCCAAATCCACCCACCGGTTTTTCAATGCGGCCGAAGCGCCAGGAATTCACGCACAGCCAACCCAGATCTTCCATGGGATCTCCGATGTGTGCGAGTTCCCAGTCGAGCACGGCTCGAACGCCCTCGGGACCGACCATCAAGTTGCCATTGCGGAAGTCTCCATGCACCAGACGCGGGTGCTGCGCTGGTGGCGGACAGTTTGCGGACAACTCATGGAAAGCCAGGTCGAATACCGGGCGCCGGATGCTGTCCCGGCGATAGGCGGCGCGCCACTGCTCGATGAGATCGGCGGGCGTTTGACGGGCCAAAGTTGGAAATCTGCCGGCATCGATGCAATGGATGCGCGCCAGGATTTGCCCGCAGGAATACGCCAGCGAGTCGCGTGCGCCCGCCAGCGATGCCTCTTTGACAATTCGTCCACCGAGCGTCTCTCCCGCGACGAATTCCATGATGAATCCGTGACCCAGGCCATCCTCGGGCGCGAGTACGTGCAGCACCTCGGGTGCCGACACGCCGGAGGCCCGCGCCGCCGCGATCAATTGCGCCTCGACAGCGAGGCCAACCCCCACTTGGGATCTGCGCTCGCCGCCGGGTGCGCGGCGCATGATCAAGGGCCGCGATCCTTCAGCTGTATGCAGATCGAAACGCCAAATCTCCTGCGTCGCGCCCCCAGGGAGCCGCTTCAATCCAGAAATGGTGCGCGCCGCGGGACGAAGTCGCGGCGCAAGCGCTGCGAGCGCCGAGCGAACCGCGTCCTCGCCTTGAGTTGCGGAATTCATCTGCGCGGAACACTCCTCAACGGGGAATCTTCTTGGCGGGAGCGTTGCGATCTCCCCTCGCAGTTCTCATATGAGACTATAATTATCTAATGATCATGTCTATTATTTAAATTGACGCAGGCATTGAGGGGGCACGACATGGCTGCTGAAGTGAAACCAGGTCAATCCTCGGCCGATGCACCTTTCAAGTATTGGCCCATTAAAGGGCCGGAAATCTCAGTGGAATACCGCGATGACGGTTGTATTCTGCTGAGGTCGAAGCATGCCGTCGGAGAAGAGCCCCGCTCCATCGCGCACCTGTTTGTCAAACAGGCATCGGCATTTCCGGAACGGCCATTTTTGCAGCAGCGGCTCGCCGGCCGCGGGCCTTGGCGCTCCGTAGCTTACGGTGAGGCGCTGCGCGCAGCGCGCGCCATCGCTCAACATCTGCTCGATCACAAATTGACCGCCAGTGACGGCGTCATGGTTTTATCGAGCAACTCGATTGAGCATGGGCTCGTCATTCTCGGCTGTTATCTGGCAGGCGTTCCGGTTATCCCGATCAGTCCGGCGTTCTCGCTGCTGTTAGGCGATCACGGGCGGTTGCGACACTGTTTCAACGCGACGCGGCCGCGGATGATTTTTGCGCAGTCCGGCGGCAGTTTTGCGCAGGCATTTGCCACTTTGCGTGCGCTGGATTCGAATTTGACGTTCATTACCGCCGAGGATCACCGCCCGGACTCGATGGCGCTCGATGTGCTGTTGGATACGAAACCCACGAGCGCCTTGGAGAACGCGCTCGAGCGGGTCGGGCCGAACACCGTGGCCAAGTATCTTTTCACGTCGGGTTCGACCGGCATGCCGAAGGCGGTGCCGCAGTCCCACGGCATGATGACGGCGCTGATTGCAGGCCTCGCAGGACTGAATCTGCCCGACCACGTCGAGGAGCCTGACTTCGTGCCGCGAACTCTCGAATGGATGCCGTGGAGCCATATTTCGGCGGGCAACGTCGGTTTCAATGGGGTGATCGCGAGCGGTGGAACGGTGTTTCTGGACGACGGCAAGCCAATCCCCGGATTGTTTGATATCACCATGAGGAATTTGCGCGAAGTGCAGCCGGTGGTATTTGGTTCTGCACCGATTGCATTCGGTCAACTGGCCTCTGCGATGGAAAAGGACGCCGACTTGCGGCGAGCTTTTTTCAAGAACCTGCGCTACATGGCATACGGCGGCGCGACGCTTTCGAATGATATTTACGAGCGATTGCAGGCCCTCGCCGTGTTGGAGACAGGCCAGCGCATTCCCCTGACCACCATGTACGGGGCCACCGAGACCCAGGGAATCTCGATGACGCACTGGGTGACGGAGCGGGTCGGATTGATCGGCCTGCCATTGCCGGGACTGATCATGAAACTCGTTCCTAATGGAACGAAGCTGGAGGTCAGGGTGAAGGGCGCCACGGTCGCGTCGGGGTATCACGGCGATCCTGAAAGGACCGCCGCCGCATTCGATGAGGAAGGGTTCTACAAGTTGGGCGATGCGGTGCGCTTCGTCGACGATCAGGACCCGTCCCAGGGGTTGGTGTTCGACGGGCGCGTAACGGAGGATTTCAAGCTCGACAGCGGAACCTGGGTGTCGGTCGGCGTATTGCGGCCCGCGATCGTTGCGGCGTGTTCGCCTTACGTACTCGACGCCATCATCACGGGTCAGGACCAGCCGTTTGTGGGTGCACTGCTCTGGCCGTCGGCCGCTGCGCTCGAGCACTTTCGCAAAGCCGACGGCGGTCTTGATCTCGACGCGCTCAAGGAGGCGATCCGGATAAATCTCGCCCGATTTAACCAAACGGCCGGAGGATCTTCGCGGCGCGTCGAGCGATTCGCGATTTTGAGTGAGCCGCCGTCCCTTGCGACCGGAGAAATGACCGACAAGGGCTACGTCAATCAGCGTCTGGCGTTGGAAACCAGGGCGACCTCCGTTGCCGGGCTGTATCAGAACCCGCCCCCCTGAACTCTATTTGACTAGAATAATCGAGCTCTCGTCAATCACTATGCTCATTCCGACACGCAGGTCCTCGGACGGAAGAGTCCGACCATCGACTTCATGCGGATCTAAAACGATGCGCGAATCCGGCGTATCGTAATGTAACCATACGAGGCGCTTTGCAGCGCGGGGAGCAATGCAGTGGACATATCCAAACAGGCGGCGGTCGTTACCGGGGGAGCGAGCGGACTGGGTGAAGCGACGGCGCGCGCGCTCGCCGCAGCCGGGGCAAAGATTGCAATCTTCGATCTCAATGATACGAAAGGAACCGCCCTTGCAGCGGAACTTGGCGGCATCTTCTGCAAAGTGAACGTGACGGACGAGGCGAGCGTCGATGCAGGTTTTGTCAAAGCGCGAGCCGCGATAGGGCAGGAACGAATACTGGTCAACTGCGCAGGTACGGGCAATGCGATCAAGACCGCGAGCCGCGACAAAACCACCGGTGCCATCAAGCATTTTCCGATCGACTCCTTCGAAGCCATCATTCGCATCAATCTCATCGGTACGTTTCGCTGCTTGGCCAAGTCGGCCGCCGGCATGCTGACCCTCGATGCGCTCAAGGACGGCGAGCGAGGTGCGATCGTGAACACCGCAAGCGTCGCCGCCGAGGACGGGCAAATAGGACAGGCAGCCTACTCAGCTTCCAAGGGCGGTGTGGTGGCGCTGACCTTGCCGGTGGCGCGAGATCTATCGTCGGAAGGGATCCGGGTTAATACCATACTGCCCGGGATTTTTGATACTCCGCTGCTCGCGGCAGCCCCGGAAAACGTGAAGGCCGCGCTCGCGGCGTCAGTGCCGTACCCTAAGCGACTCGGTGCCCCTGCTGAGTTCGCGAGCTTGGTGCTCGAGCTGGTACGCAATGCCTATTTTAATGGCGAAAGCATCCGCCTGGATGGCGCCATTCGCATGGCGCCGCGCTGACGAAGACATTGCCAATGCGATTCTTTGGCTGGCTTCCGATGAGAGCAGTTTTGTAACCGGCCAGGCAATCGCGATCGACGGAGGACTCTCGGTGGAATGTGGCTCCCAATATCGGCTCAAGTCAGTGAAAAAAGACTGACCAGGATGCTGCTGCCGGGCGGAGTCACCCGCGCGACGAAGCTCATGTATGGCTTCGGTACCGTCGCCTATGGCGTCAAGGATAACGGCTTCAATTTTTTACTGCTGCTATTTTATAACCAAGTCCTGGGATTGCCGGCAAGATGGGTCGGATTCGCCATCATGATCGCCTTGATCGTGGATGGGTTCGTTGACCCGCTCATCGGGCATCTGTCCGATCATCTGCACTCTCGTTTCGGACGCCGCCATCCCTTCATGTACGCATCTGCGTTACCGGTCGCGGTGTTCTATTATTTTCTGTGGAACCCGCCGGCGGCGCTCGATCATGGTGTTTTGTTTGCCTACTTGCTGGTCACCGCCATCATGGTGCGGATGTTGATCGCCTGCTACGAAATCCCCAGCGCCGCGCTCATATCGGAGCTGACTCAGGATTACGATCAACGCACCTCGCTGGTTGCCTACCGATTCTTCTTCGGCGTCTTAGGCGCCGTGTTCATAGGCGTGCTCGCATTTGCCGTGTATCTGCAGCCCTCGAAGACCGAGTCGGTCGGAATGCTGAATCGCGCCGGCTATCACGGCTACTCGATTGCCGCAGCACTCGTCATGTTCGCCGCCATACTCATTTCCAGCGCCGGCACGCATCGCTTCATCCCCTATCTGCGAGCGGCTCCGGCGAAACGCGCGTTTAACCTCTCCGCCGAAGTCAAGGAAATTCGCGCCGCATTGTCGAATCGCGGCTTGCTGGCGATGCTGGGAACCGGCTGCTTCGGTTCGATGGCAGCCGGCATCGTTTTTAACCTGAGCATTTATTTTGCGACTTATTTTTGGCACTTATCGCCCAATCAACTGTCATTGATTTCGCTGTCGAGCCTGGCATCGGCGCTCATCGCCTTGCTTCTGGCTCGACTGATATCAAGCCGTTTTGACAAGAAGCCGGCAGCCCTCGCGACCGCAATCGCCGCATTGATCCTGGCGCCGAGCACCATTGCATTGCGCTTGCTGCATTTTTTCCCCGACAATTCAGCGCCCGCATTGTTTCCTCTGATTCTCGGCATCACGGTGATTCACACGACCTTGAGCCTGCTATCGGCGACGTTGCTGACGTCGATGCTGGCCGACACCATCGAGGAAAATGAGATTCAAAATCGGCAGCGATCCGACGGCCTGTATTTCGCGGCGGCGTTTTTCGTGCAGAAGTGCGTCTCGGGGCTCGGGATATTTGCCTCTGGAATCGTGCTGTCGTGGGCGCAATTTCCAGAAGGGGCGCGGCCCGATGCGGTCGCGCCCGAGGTGTTGAGAAATCTCGGCTGGCTCTACATTCTAATAATCGTCGCGCTGTATGCATTGTCCATCGGCTGCATTCCTTTTTACCGCATCGGCCGTGCCGACCACGCTGCCAATGTCTTGCGGCTGCAGCAAGAATCTCCTGGCGCTTGACATATTTCCCGGCACTGTCTTTGCGGCTGACAGGCCGTGCAAAGGCAGTTATTATTTGACGTGAAAGGCCCCGCTTAACCTTATGCAAGGTATGCAAAAAATGATCGCGCGGGCCGGCGATTGCCTCTCAGTTTCCCGGCAAGCGCCTTAGTAGCATTGGGCATACCGCAGGGCGGAGTTCATTGGGAGAGACGCATTAATCCCCCTCGATTACGCGCGTCGGCATGGAATTTGCGATGGGGCATCGGCGCACGCCTCAGCGTTGCCTTTGTGGCCGTCGCGGGTCTTGCGATTGCCGCAAATCTGCTGATACAGCACGAGATTTCAGTCATTCGCACGCGTGTGGTGCGGATTGCCGTGCCTAAGTTATTAGCGGAGGCCACTGCGCGCCGCTCATCTGCGGCGCTGCCGGCTGAGCAAGAAGCGGTCAGCCCCAAATCACTGATTGCCGCAATCGGACGTTTTAAAGGGGCGGTACTCAGCCGCGTGGAAATCCACAATGACGCAAGCGACGCTCAGTTGTCGACCGCGGTCGGAGACCTCGAGCGGGAAACGCGGGCCTATACCTCGCAACGCGGCTCGCCGGCGGCAGGCGCTCTCCTAGGGAAGCTGCGCGCGCGCCTTGTTGCTTATCGCTCGTTCGGTGATGAACTGGTGCGCGCCGCCGACGGTCGCGAGAAGCTTGTCAAGGAACTCGGGGATCGCTTCGAAGCGCTGGATGCGCGCACGAAGGCTTCGCTCGCCCGCTCCTGGAAAATTTTCGGCCGTGTCATTGCTCGCAAGTCCCTGGTTGATCTGAACTCGAGACTTGACGAGATCCGTCGTGCTTTCGCAAGCTTGCCGAGTACGGTTGCGTATGACCAGGGTGCCCTGGACGCGGTAACGCTGAGCGAGACGGCTCTTCTGGCCGGCCTGCAGAAAGACGAATCGGCTTTGACGCATTCCCAGGGCAAGGCATGGTACGCGCAGACACGGGAGGATTTGGAGCAGATCAACGCGCTGCAGGATTTGCTGATTTTAATGGACTCGCAACGCCGCGCCGCAGTCGGCAGTTTTGCAGCGGAATCCCTCGGCGTAGCGGCATTGGCCGACGCCGCGAAAGTGGATGTTAAACAGGGATCGAACACCGCTGCGCCTGCCTTAACGGCTGAGATCGGCGCAGGCCTTCCAATCGATGCGGCCGACCCGCTCAATGTGGGCACCACCGAGACGACGTCAACCACTGCAGCCAAGCCTGAGGATGTGGCGCTGATATTCTGGGTCAGTGCCGGGGTGTTGGTTCTGCTGTTGTGGATATCGATTCGCACGGTAATGAGCGTGATAGTGCCGGTGCGCCGAATGAGAACCGCGACGCGCCGGCTCGCCGCCGGCGCAGCCGGCGTGCAAATCAAGCGCGGCGGCATCCGCGAGCTGGATGACCTGGCACTCTCCTTCAATCAGATGGCTGAACAGCTGAGCCGCGCCCAAGCGGTGACACGCAGCAATCAGGAACAGCTGGAAGCGAAGGTCGACCTGCGCACGCGCGAGCTGCAGCATCTCGCAGAGCATGATCCGCTTACCCAGTTGCCGAACCGGCGCCAGTTGTTCACGCATCTGAACGCCGCAATCGCGCGGGCTGAGGCGGCCAGCTCTTGTGTTGTTGTGTTCTTCGTCGACCTTGATAACTTCAAGAACATCAACGATAGCCTGGGCCATGCTTTCGGTGATCGCGTGCTCGGCGCAATCGCGGAGCGATTGCGCAAGAAGGCGGGTCCAGTTGGCTTTGCGGCGCGTCTCGGCGGCGACGAATTCACCATTGTGTGCGAGGGTGCGGTTGACTTGGACGGGGTGAGCAGGCTCGGGTGGGATCTGGTGCATGCATTTCAGCAACCGGTCGCCGTCGACGGCCGCGATCTTATGATCAGCATCAGCGTCGGTGCCGGCTTGTATCCCGATCACGGGCGGGACGCCGAGGCGCTTCTGCGCGCCGCAGACGCCGCGCTGTTTCGTGCCAAGGCGCTGGGACGCAGTCAACTAAGCGTGTTCAGCCCAGCGCTGCTGGAAGCGGCCTCGGCCAAGTTCAGTACCGAACAAGGACTGCGCTACGCCTTGGAGCGAGGCGAGTTCGAACTGGTGTTCCAACCAGAGGTCAATGCCAGAACCTTGAGCACGGGCCTCGTCGAAGCCTTGCTACGCTGGCGTCTGCCCGATGGGCGCCGAGCATCGCCTGCTGAGTTTCTGGCGATTGCCGAGGAATCCGGGCTCATCTTGGAAATCAGCGACTGGGTGCTGCGCTCCGCGATCGAAACGGCTTCAGGTTGGCACCATGGCGGGTGGCCGGAGGCCCGTGTCGCAATCAACCTGTCCTCGCGCCAGCTGCTCGATGCGCGCTTTGTCGGCCGCGTCATGGGACTGCTGCGCGAGCATCGTTTGCCGGCGCACTGTATCGAGATTGAGCTGACTGAGAACGTGCTGCAAACCGGTGCGACTACCATTGAAGTGCTGCGCCAATTGCGGGGCCACGGCGTGGCCATCGCGCTCGACGATTTCGGCACTGGATACTCCTCGCTCGCTTCGCTCGAGCAGCTGCCGCTGAGCCGCGTGAAGCTCGATCGTACGTTGATAGCCGGCATTCACACCAGCGCCCGGTCGGCCGCGATCGTCCGGGCGCTCGTAGGGCTCTGCCGCAGCATTGGTCTGGAAGTGACGGCCGAAGGCATCGAGTACCCCGAGCAGCTCGCCTTGCTGAAGGATCTAACTCCGATTCACCTACAAGGATATTTGCTCGCACGGCCGGTGCCCGCAGAAAAACTTTTAGCGGCCATTGCGGCGCTGCCTGATCATATGGCTTCGCTCCTACGTGACGCGCCGAGCACGGTGACGCATCTGCGGGCGCACAAGGCATAAAGCCCCCCGATCATCCAATCGCTATGCGGTCCAGCGTACAGATCATCGAGAAGCGCGGATGGACCAGGACGATCATCACCCGGATTATGACAAATCTCACGGCTGGTCCGACAAGCATAGCTCGCCTGCGCCGGCGCCAGAAATCGATCCGGCTTCCTTGGTGGCCGCGCTGACGCTGCTCGGCGGCGGATTGGCAGTGCTGCGCAGCCGGGCGAAATGAATTCGAAGAACTAAGGCGCAGAAGATCCGTGCCGATTTGAGTGTGCTCGACACGTTCCGCGCCTTCTAACGCTCAGCGTCTAATCATGTTAGTTGCCGTACAGACAACAGCCGCTCAATTAGGCTAAAACATCCGGCAAATATCCGGATTCCACTCTTAGGCTGAACGGCAAAAATGATTACTCCTAGAGTAGCTAAAAGAACCCCTATGTTGTCGTTGGTCCCGACCGCAGACATCGACGCAGGTGTGCAGCGGCGCGCACCCTACGGCGATGAGCTGCGCACGGCGCTCAAGGGCGTGGACAGCCGCAATGATCAACTCAGGCGCGAAAATGCCTATCTGCGCGCGATGTTGACCATAGCGCTAGGGGAATTAACAAGTGCGCAAAAACGAGAGAAGCACTCGCAGTATCTGGCCCTTCACGATGATCTGACCGCGTTGCCGAACCGGCGGTATTTTCTTGAACGCCTCGCCTATGCGCTCGGGAATCAAGACTCCGGGACTCCCGACCTTGCGGTGATCTATCTCGACCTCGATGGATTTAAAGCACTGAACGACATGCATGGGCATGCAGCCGGCGACACACTCCTCAGCCTGATCGCAACACGGCTCGCCCACGCGCTCCGTGCGGAAGACTTGGTGAGCCGCTTAGGCGGTGATGAATATGCGTGCTTGATTACCGGTGTGTCCTGCCGGAAACGTTTGCGGGAAATCGCCTTGACATTATTTGAAGCGGTGACGGCCCCGTTCAAAATCGGCGCGCTGGTGCTTAGCGTGAGCCCGAGCATTGGCGTAGCGATGTGTCCCTTGCATGGGACAACGGCCGACGCACTCATGCACGCGGCGGATGCCGCAATGTATGCAGCCAAGCGCAATCGCTCATCATTCGCGTTTGCCAACTGACCCTACGTACTGCCGCACTGACCCTACGTGCTGCCGCACCAGACCTGCGCGACGCACACCCGCTCGCTCGCTTTAGGTGTTGTTGACACTCGAAAGGTCGGGGGACTATGGTCATGGATAACCCGAGAAACAAGGGAATACCGCCATGACAACCACGCCTGCTACCGGGACGTCCGATCTCTTGTCGGCTTTGAAGGATGGCGTGCTGACGCTCACCCTCAACCGCGCCGAGGCGCGCAACGCGATGAGCGAGGCGATGAATCAGGCTTTGGCCCAGCAGCTCGGCTGGGCGGAACTCGACCCCTCGGTAAAGTGCGTGGTGTTGACTGGCGCTGGGAAGGGCTTTTGCTCCGGCGGCGACGTTAAGGCCATGTCCAATCGCGGCGCAAGGGGCTTGAGCATCGATGAGGCCATTCATCGGCAGCGCGTCAATCAGCGCGAGACGGTGGGTCGACTCTTCAAGATGCCGAAGCCCACGCTTGCAGCTCTGCCGGGCGCGGCGGCCGGCGCCGGTCTCGCTCTGGCGCTGGCCTGCGATCTGCGGATCATGGCAACGACCGCCTTCATGACAACCGCGTTCGCGCGGGTGGGTTTTTCCGGTGACTTCGGAGGGACATACTTCCTCACCCAGCTCGTCGGCTCCGCCAAAGCGCGCGAACTCTACTACCTGTCCGACCGTGTGAGCGCCGAAGAAGCGTTGCGGCTGGGCATCGTCAACTGGATTTGTTCACCGGATGAGCTGGCGACGCGCGCGCGAGAGATTTCGCATCGTCTTGCCTCGGGCCCAACAGTCGCGTTTCGCTACATGAAGGAGAACCTCAACCGGGCCATGGCCGGCGAGGTCGATGACTGCCTCGACATTGAAGTCACCCACCACGCGCACTGCGCTGCGACCGAGGACCATCGCGAGGCGGTCAAGGCTTTCGTTGAAAAGCGCGAGCCGGTGTTCAACGGCCGCTAGGCCTCATTGCCTAAGGGAGTACGCATGCGACTTCGGCAAATTGCCCTGGTGGCCCGCGATCTCGCCGCCGCCCGCGCCGAAATTACCGGCGTTCTCGGTCTCGATTACGCTTATGACGATCCGGGGGTCGGCAAGTACGGTTTACGGAACGCCGTCTTTCCGGTGGGCACGACGTTCCTTGAGGTGGTCTCGCCGCAGACGCCCGGAACCACGGCGGAGCGACTTCTCGAAAAGCGCGGCGGGGATGGCGGCTACATGGTGATTCTGCAGGTCGATGATCTGGCCGAGGCCCGAGCTCGCGTGGGCGCCGCCGGCGCACGCGTGGTGGATCAGATCAACAAAGACGGCGCCGCCTTTACTCACATCCATCCTAAAGATGTGGGCGGTGCGATACTTTCTCTCGATCACATGATCCCAAAGGAGCGCTGGGAATGGGGTGGTCCCCACTGGGCTGATCACACTCGCACCGATGTCTCGGTCGCGATTGTCGGGGCCGAGCTTCAAGCTGAGGATCCGAAGCGGATGGCAGACCGCTGGTCCGCAGTTCTGGGTCGACCCGCCAAGCAGACGGATGGCCGCTGGAACATTGCCTTGGACGAAGGCCAGATCCGATTTGTCTCCGCTCATGACGGCCGCGGCGAAGGCCTGGGCGGATTTGATGTTGCGGTTCGAAGTCCGAGTGAAGTGCACCGACGAGCCGAAGCGCTGGGATTGTTAGACCCCAATGGCGTCATCATACTTTCGGGCACGCGCGTCCAGCTAGTTCCCTGAAGTTTTCAGTTGGAACCCTTGACAGCATGGGCCGCCGCTTCAGATTTGCGCTTGGCGCTGAGAGCCGCCCAATCGACCGGCCCTTTTACAAACCTGGTCTTCAGCTCTTGCAGCGTGTACGCGTCGCCCCACTCAAAATGCCGATACAAAGTGTCGAAGCGATCGCCCGTGCCGTAGCCGGCATTCGTGATGGTTACGCGTGTGTGGCGCGCATCAAGCGCAATGAACTCGATCATGGTTACGGTGCGTTGAAAAAGTTCGGGATCAGCGAATCCCGGCGGCGCTTGAATATTGTGGAGCACCAGCAGCCGGTCCGGCACATAGGCAACAATCTGATTTTTGATGTTGCCGGGATCGCCGGGCTTGGCGTCTTCATCGTAGCTAGCCTCTATGTAGCCGCCGATTCGAAATTCTACCTTCGCAACCGGCACCGCCCAGCTCGCAAATCCCTCGCTGGTTGTGAACGCGGTAAACGCATCGTGCGACGAGGCAGCGACATCGACTGAGAGCTGAATGGAACGGTCGCCGCTGGGCTCCGTGAAAGACGTATTCGACACGTCTTTGAAGTCCCGCCAGGTTCTTTCCGCGGCGGGCACGGCACTGGATACGACGGACAACAGGCAGGCGAATGCAACAAGGCGATTGGCGTTTAGCATGATTGGGATTCCTCTCGGGCGGCAGATTCAAGGCGGCTAAAATAATCGTGGAGCGAGGCGACGGATGCATCAAAGGCGGCAAGCGAGCGATGGGTCCGCGCCTGCATGACGCCTCCTTCCATCGTGGTAAGGACAAACACGGCGAGCTGTTCGGTATCGACGGCGCGCGGCAGCCGGTTAGTGTTTTGGGCGGCATCCAGGCAAGTGCGGATGTGATGTACCCAGCCGAAGAAATTTACCGACAGCAGCTCGCGCACGGGCGGATCAGGTTCGTGGAGTTCGAGGGCCAGCGATCCGATCGGACAGCCGTAGGTGCAGCTGCTGCTGTCGAGCGCTC
>Ga0210394_10001363_pt1 | contig 39833 bp, 42 predicted proteins | sample IncBWC12MmetaG_FD_160121 | JGI IMG/M metagenome (GOLD analysis project Ga0210394, IMG submission 160121) | Forest soil microbial communities from Barre Woods Harvard Forest LTER site, Petersham, Massachusetts, United States - Inc-BW-C-12-M | ecosystem: Environmental > Terrestrial > Soil >... | reverse complement strand
ATTGGTTAATAGCCAATAGGGAATAGCGAATAGGCTGCATAAGCCTAATAACTATTGCCTAATATCTATTAACTAGATAGTTTTTGGTGTCTATATCATCGGGGTTCACCTTTTCCCATTCCGAACAGAGCAGTTAAGCCCGATAGAGCTGATGGTAGTTGGCCTAAAGCCCGCAAGAGTAAGTCGATGCCAATTTTAAAAACCTCCCTTCATTAACTTGATTGGGAGGTTTTTTTTTGCACGAAGGTTTTTAAATGTCAATTATTGTGAAGATAGTTTCTGAAAAATAAAAAAGGGGTATATTTATAATCGAACAAAAAATTTAAAATGAAAATAGTAAACGGTCTGATATTTGGTGTGGTTATTTTGTTTGGAGTATTTTTTATGACGACATCGTGTAAAAAAACAACTACTCCAACCCCTGTAGCAACTCCTACACCAAGTCCTTCGGCCAGTTATACATTTAATGCAATGGGTGTTACAGCTACGGGTGTACAGTATAGCATATTGAGTGGAACTCAATCGTTACAAATTACGGGTAGCAATGCTACTGCCAGTGGTAATGGTAATGAGCAAACAGTTGTAATAACAATTAATAATGCTGTAAATTCTACAGGGAGTTATACGCTAAATGCTTCGGTTAACAACACGGGTGTTTATACATCGGGCGGTAGTACAAATCCTATGAAATATAGCACAGGAAGCTCTCCTTATGTAGGGACTTTAAATATTACTAATTATGACGCAACGAATAGATTAATGTCGGTTTCGTTTAGTTTTAATGCGCAGGAATATTCTCCTAATACAAGCAGTTCAGGAACTATATATGGCTCGTTTGCTAATGTTGGTTTTTAAAAACTGACCGTTTAATTGTAAAAGACTACCGTTTAAAAAAAATGTACTGCCGTTAAAAAATGTAAACATTTTTTGATGTTGACTACCTATATCTTTACAATAATAAAAATTTTATTTATGAAAAAAATATATGCTCTTACGTTTATTGCAAGTTTAATTGGGTTCAGCATTTTTGGTCAGTCCGCGGGACTTACTACGTATCCGGTTAGTATAACCGGCACAACTATTAGTGCTACTAATGTTGCTAAAAGAAGTGCTTTTGTTATTGATAATAATGGAAATAAGTGGATTGGACTTAATTACGGTAATACAAACTCTTTTCAATTGTTGCGATATAATGGAACGCAATGGGATACTTTCCCTGTCTTTAATGCTTTGTCACCCCTTAACAAGGTAAATGCATTAGCTGTTGATGCGAGCAATAATTTATGGATTGGATCGAATATAGGTTTGACTAAATATAATGGAACAAGTTTTACAACGTATAGCACAGCAAATTCGGGCATAGTTAGCGATACAATAATATCGTTAGCCTGTGGAAATGGTAATGTGTATGCAGGTAGCAATAGGGGTTTATCAATTTATAACGGAACAAACTTTACTAACTATACTACGGCAAACGGAATGAATAGTAATACTATTAATTGCATAACCGTTGAAAGTGCAACTGCTATTTGGTTGGGAAGCCCTAATGGGTTGGATAAATTTAATGGAAGCAGTTTTACATTTAATTATGTAACAGCAAATAATACTGCTGATGTTGTAAACTGCATTTATATAGATGCGCAAAGCAATAAGTGGATAGGCACTAATGCAAACGGGGTTATAAAATACAATAACAATACTTTTTATACGATGCCACAGTTATACCCAAATACAGAAGATATATTGGGCTTAGGGGCTTGGCCTGTTATTGTAAAAACAATTTGTAAAGGACTAAACGGTGGGATTTTATTTTGCTCTACTACGCAAACAACTGTTGGAAGATATACGCAAGGTCGTAGTTATGAAGTTACGGGCACGCAATTATATACTTATATGAGTATAGCAGCCAGTACAACTGTTACAGGAGATAACCCAATAATGCAACATGATGTGGGTTCTAATAAAATATTTATTGTAAACCCAAATGGCACTGCCAGTTCTGTTTTATCATCGTATGATACAATTCCTTATTCATCGGTTTATTTGGCTGAAACATCAACTAATTCGGCTTTTTTAGATATAAATAATGTGAACGGATTAATAACTGATAATTCGAGTCAACATTGGGATGATGTAAGTGGTGCAACAAAATACTTTGTACCCAAACAAAATAATACAAGCCCTTTGTTTACTTCTGCTATGTGGATTGGTGGATATTATAATGCCGCTTTACACGGGGCCGCAATGACATATAGACAAAACGGAGAAGATTTTTGGCCTGGTCCGCTTGATACTACTACGGCAACTATAGATAATGCTACTATGCTTGCTTATGATAAGGTTTGGAAAGTTAACCGTTATGATATTGCGAATTTTGTTTATAACTGGAATGCGGGCAATGTGCAAAACGGAACTTTTGTACCCGTAGCTGCTATATTAAATTGGCCCGCACAAGGTACAGGGAATTACACACGCAACATGGCACCCTTTGTAGATGTAAACAACAATGGACATTACGACCCTATACACGATGGCGATTACCCTTTAATTAAAGGTGACCAAATGATATGGAGTGTTTTTAATGACAAAGCTAATGCTGTACATGGTGAAACGGGTTTTGCTGCTATGGGCATTGAAGTACATGCAAGTGCTTATGCGTTTACATGCCCTAATATTGCTGATAGTGATGCGGTTTTAAATACAACTACTTTTTATAATTATCAAATATTTAACCGTAGCAATAACCGATATGATAGCACGCACATAGCTTTATGGGAAGATACTGATTTAGGAAATTACACAGATGATTACATAGGTTGTGATGTAACAAATGATTTAGGTTATACGTATAACGGAGATAGTTACGATGCAGATATTGGTACTACACCCGGTTACCATAGTAATTTACCTGTGTTTGCTTGTAATATTTTAAGAGGACCATTAGCTGATGCAGGAGATGGAGTTGATAACAATCACAATTGCCAGATAGATGAACCCGGAGAAAGATGTATGATGAATGGCTTTACCTATTATAATAATACAGGCAGCCCTTTAAATGGCAACCCGCCCTCTACTAATGGATACCAGGCTTATTATAACTTAATGAATAGCAAATGGGAAACCGGCACACCCATGACGTACGGAAATCAAGGTTTAACTGCCGGAGGGCAAGTTTGTAAATATTTATATCCAGGTAACACCGACCCTTATGGATTTGGATTGGGAGGCACTTGCACTAACCCTGCAACACCAACAGGTAGCTATGGTACAACTGGTTGGACAGAAAAACAAGCAGGTAACATACCAGGAGATAGACGTTTTATGGTGAATATGGGTAAATTTACTATACAGCCAAACAGTATGGTTGAGTTTGATTATGCTTTGGTTTTTTCGCAAGACTCGGCTATTTGCGATACTAATAGCACTTGTTTAATTAGCCATGCTGTAACTGATAACCAACGGGTAAAACATTGGTTTAATACAAACACGTTTCCAAGTTGTTTAAGTTTAAATGGTTTGGGCATTAAACAAAATACAATGCCACAACTAAATTTAACTTTATACCCAAACCCGGCTAATACAAATGTGTATATAGAATTTGCCGAAACACAAAAAAATGTAACCATAGAAGTTTTTGATATGCTTGGTAATGTTGTGCAAGGTCTGCAATATAACGAGCTTAACAAATACGCTACTATACCTGTTGGCACATTACAAAGTGGTGTGTATATGGTAAAAATACAATCGGCAGGGGGAACTGCGAATAAGAAGTTTATTAAAGAATAATTTATTTGTTGTAGTAAAAAGCCTCACTCTCAAAAAGAGTGAGGCTTTTCTGTTATAGAAAAATTAGTTGCTGGTGTAATCTAAACTGTTTGTTGTAGTAATTGTATATCCATGTGGAGTTTAATGTCTTCGCCTACTACAATGCTGCCGGTGTCGGTTAGTAAACTAAAATTTAACCCAAAATCTTTTCGGTTAATGGTACCGTTTAATTCAAAGCCTGCGCGGGTATCGTTAAAGCGACCTTTACCTATACCGTTAAACTCAACAGGCATAGTAACGTTTTTAGTTACTGCGCAAAGCGTTAGGTTACCTACAAGCTGATGCCCCTTATTTGTTTTTTGCAATTGTCCCTGAAAAGTAATTTTTGGAAATTTTTCTACATCTAAAAATAGGGGAGATTTAAGATGTGTGTCTCTTTCGGGTTGATTAGTATCTACACTATTGGTATCAATTTCGAAATTAATTTGCGCATCCGTAAAATCATCGCTTTGACTGTTAACAGTGCCGCTAAATTTTTTAAACGTGCCCGATACGTTTGAAATCATCAGGTGTTTTACTTTAAATTGAATTTCGGAGTGGTTTGGGTCTATTGCCCAGTTTGGTTTAGTTGTATTAGTCATGGTGTTTATTTTTTTACAAACCTACAACTAACAACCGGTGGAATTTTTACCAAATGGTAAAAAATTATTTTTTAGCTCGTATACGGCTTAGCGACTGTTGCGTGATACCCAAGTAGTTTGATAAATTACCGAGGCTAATGCGCTGTACTATTTTGTGATTTTCTTTTACAAATTGGTTGTAGCGTTTGGTGGCGTTTTCTTCCAATGATTCGCTGATGCGTTTCATCATGCGGATGGTGGCAACTGAAATTAGTTTACGCAAAAAAGTTTCGATGCCGTGATGTTGTTGGCAAAGTTTTTCTACGTCTTTTTGCGGGATGAGTGTAATATTTGTGTTTTCTAAAGCTATAAGCATAAAGTTAGATGGTGTTTGTGTTAGGTAACTATCGAAAACAGTAAACACACGGTGTTCAGCAAAAAACTGCATGTTAAACTCTTTATCATTATTAACGAAACATATTTTTGCAAAGCCTTTGTTTATGAAAAAGAGGTGTCGGCATACGTCTCCTTTTTTTAATATGTACTCTCCTTTTTTGAAGGTTTTTGTTTTTGAATTTTTTAAAAGCTCATGTGCCAAGGTGGGATCGAGCTGATAGGTTTGCTGGCAGAATTGAATAAACTCAATCATGGATTAATTATTTATACTAAAGATAAATTTTATTAGTTAAGTACTACAAAAATAAAAATACTGATTGTAAAGCCTGCCGTTGCAGGCGGCAGAATGTGGACTTGTTTTATTAATAATTTACAGTTTAAAACCTACTATAAGTATATCATCGGTTTGCTCTTGGTTAGATAGTTTTTTCCACTCTTCAATAGTAGTATCAAAAATTTGCCCTTGCTCGGCCATAGGTAAGTGGTGAATGGATAATATGAGGTCCTGAAAATTTTTGTAGCGGAATTTTTTTCCGTTGGGTCCGCCAAATTGATCTGCGTAGCCATCGCTAAATAAATAGATGGCACTATCTTTTTCTAACTGTACTTTATGGTTGCTAAATTTTTGTTGATTGTAACTGCTAAATAAATTAATGGGTATTTTATCTACCCCAAGCTGTGTTAGTTCATTATTTTGTATAAGGTAAATGGGATTGTAGGCACCCGCATACTCCATGATACGGGTTTCCGTATCAATGGTACAAAGGGCTATATCCATGCCGTCTTTCATTTCGTAACCGGGATGTATTATCTGTTTTGTGTTTTGCATAAACTCCTGGTTTAGTTGGTTTAGCACATCAGCAGGATTGGTAAAATGATATTCACCTATAAATTTGCTGAGGAGTTTAAAACCTATAATACTAAGCAGGGCACCGGGTACACCATGTCCGGTACAATCGCAGGCAGCAACAAAAACTTTGGCACCTACTTTTTTTATCCAATAAAAATCGCCGCTTACTATGTTTTTTGGTTTTGCCAGCACAAACGACTGTGGAAATATTTGTTGCACATGTGCCTGGGTGGGGAAAATAGAGTTTTGTATAAGGCGGGCGTAATTTATACTTTCTAAAATTTCGGCATGTTGTTTTTCAATGAGTTGTTGCTGTTGTATAATTTGGGTTATATCTAAAAAAGAAGATAGAAAATATTTTTCGCCATTAAGGTCGATAGCTTCTATAGATGAAACAGTGTGCACCTGTGTTTGGTTTTTGGCAATGCAAGTAACCTGATCGTTTTGCAACCTACCTTTTTCTTTTAATAGTGTGCCAACCTTGGCAGATTCTTTATCATCTAAAATACCAAGCTGGATTGATGTACGGCCTATGATTTCGGTTTCCAGATAACCAAATTTTTCTAAAAACTTTTTGTTTACTTTGACGTACACGCGCCGGCTATTGGTTAAACTCATACATGCCGGACTGTTATTAAACATAACAAAAAAACCATTCAGGCTTTCTTTAATCAATTGTTTGGCGTTATCTATATCAGTAACTTCCTCCGATGCTGAAAAGAAATTTTTGTCGTTTATCATACTACACAGGCTTTATATTTCTGACACTGACTTTTGTGTCTAATTAGACCACTTACATTACAAAAATATAGCATTTTTATTGAAATTTTTTGGCATAATTTGTGATTTTCTTACATGTGTAAGAAAATCACAAAAAAGTGTAATTTTTTCTTTTGCAAGAAAAATTAAACTGCTTAAAGTATTTGTTGCATTTAAGGTTTGGCGCCAAGCACGCCTAAAATATCCTGAGCGGCTTTTGCAATTACGGTGCCGGGTCCAAAGATGGCGGTGGCTCCTGCTTTGTAAAGAAAATCATAATCTTGCTGAGGGATGACGCCACCAACAACCACTAAAATATCGGCGCGATTATATTTTTTTAATTCGGCAACTAACTGCGGTACTAATGTTTTATGTCCGGCAGCTAAACTGCTCACACCTACAATGTGCACGTCATTTTCTACCGCTTGTTTGGCAGCTTCGGCAGGAGTTTGAAATAGTGGGCCGATATCGACATCAAAACCTAAATCGGCGAAGCTGGTGGCGATAACTTTTGCACCACGGTCGTGCCCATCTTGTCCCATTTTAGCGATCATAATGCGCGGACGGCGACCATCCATTTCGGCAAACTTATCGGCCAGTTGGCGTGCTTTGGCAAAATCTTTATCCATTGAAATTTCTTTTGAGTAAACGCCTGCAATAGAACGGTTGGTGGCTTTGAAACGCCCGAAAACTTTTTCCATGGCAGAAGAGATTTCACCTAATGATGCGCGAACTCTTGCTGCATTGATACTTAGTTGCAATAAATTTCCGTTACCGCTGCGAGCAGCTTCGGTTATGGCATTTAAAGCTTCTTCAACTTCTTTAGGGTTGCGATTGGCTTTTAATGTTTTTAAACGTTCTAATTGTTGCAGGCGAACTTTTGCGTTATCGACATCTAAAATATCGATAACCGTTTTTTCGTCGGTTTGATATTGGTTAACCCCCACGATGATATCTTTTGAACTATCGATGCGAGCTTGTTTGCGTGCAGCAGCTTCTTCGATACGCATTTTAGGAATGCCTGATTCGATTGCTTGTGTCATGCCACCCAATGATTCAACTTCTTCAATTAATGTCCAGGCTTTTTCAGCCAATTGTTGCGTTAAGTATTCTACATAATAAGAACCACCCCATGGGTCGACTACTTTACAAATATTAGTTTCTTGCTGAAGATAAATTTGTGTGTTACGCGCAATGCGTGCCGAAAAATCGGTTGGCAGGGCAATAGCCTCATCTAAGGCATTGGTATGTAAACTTTGTGTATGGCCCATGGCAGCAGCTAAAGCCTCTACACAAGTACGGGTTACGTTGTTGAAAGGATCTTGCTCGGTTAAGCTCCAACCACTGGTTTGACAATGTGTGCGTAGCGCCATACTTTTTGCACTGGTTGGATTAAACTGTTTTACCATTTTAGCCCACAGCATACGTGCGGCACGCATTTTGGCAATTTCCATAAAATGGTTCATGCCAATGGCCCAGAAAAAAGATAAGCGAGGTGCAAAATTATCGATTGATAAACCTGCTTTAATGCCTGTGCGAATATATTCTAGCCCATCTGCCAATGTATAAGCAAGTTCGATATCGGCGGTAGCACCGGCTTCCTGCATGTGATAACCACTTATGGAGATGGAATTAAACTTGGGCATATTTTTAGAGGTGAACTCAAAAATATCTGCAATAATTTTCATGGACGGAGTAGGTGGGTAGATGTAAGTGTTACGTACCATAAACTCTTTTAGAATATCATTTTGAATGGTGCCACTTAATTTATCCATTGAAACGCCCTGCTCTTCGGCAGCGACGATGTAGAATGCAAGAATGGGAAGTACAGCTCCATTCATGGTCATAGATACCGACATTTGATCGAGCGGAATTTGATCGAACAAAATTTTCATATCTAAAATAGAATCGATGGCAACACCAGCTTTACCCACATCACCTTCAACACGTTCGTGGTCGCTATCGTAACCACGATGTGTAGCTAAATCAAAAGCAACAGATAAACCTTTTTGTCCGGCTGCTAAGTTGCGGCGATAAAAAGCATTACTTTCTTCAGCGGTGCTGAAACCCGCGTACTGCCTAATTGTCCAGGGGTTTTGCACGTACATGGAAGAATATGGTCCGCGTAAAAATGGCGGAATGCCTGCGGCAAAATAAAGATGCTCGGCATCTTTTAAATCGTTGGCTGAGTACGAATTTTTTACATCGATTTGCTCGGCAGTAGTAAAAGTTGATGGTGCAGTTTTTTCGCCGTTACCTGAAACGGTAGGGTTATATGATATAGAGGAAAAATCTTTACGCATGTTGAGTAGCTAAATAGTTGCTTAAAGAAATTGGTTTTATAAGTCCTTTTGAGTGATGAGTTGCAATTTGTTCGGCAGGTTTTTCTTTTGCATTTTGAAATTTATTTACGCCTACCAAAACAAGTTGCCCATCTTTAAACTGTTGAATAAGAGTTGCCGCTTGCTCATTAATTTTATCAGAAATATAATTTGATTTTAAGCAAGCCATAAAACCACCTTTGTTTTCAATTTCTTTAAATTGTTGCCAAGCTTTTTCGGCAAGCTCATCGGTAAGCTTTTCGATGTAATAAGAGCCTGCACCCATGTCGGATGTGTGATGCAAATAACTTTCTTCTTTTAAAATTAGTTGCTGGTTGGTTGCCATGCGTTCGCTAAAAGCAGTTGGCTCTTCAAACCCTGCGTTGTAAGAATGTACGGTAAGTGAATTGCAACCGCCAATAACAGCACTCATAGCTTCGGTTGTGGTACGCAGCATATTGTTGTTGGCATCCTGTATGGATTTATTTAAGAAAGATGTTTGACAATGAATGTAAATTTCTTTATTGATGTTATACTCTTGCGCTACTAAAACCCATAGTTTGCGCAAGGCACGCAACTTGGCAATTTCGCCAAAAAAATCGGAGCCAATAGTAACCGTAAAATAAAATGGATTTTTATAGGTTGTATTTTTGTTTGAAAGCGAAACCACATACTCGTGCGCATGCGCCAAGGCACAAGCCAATTCGAAACTTTGTGTAGCGCCTGCGTTTTGATACAAGGCTGCATTTACGCCAACGGTTTTCAGGCTTGTAGTATCTGCATGAATTTCTACACCAACATTATTTCCTGTTTCGGTAAAATGATTGATAGGGTCGAAACAAATGCTGCCGTTTATTTTATCAGGGTGAATGTTTTTTTGTTTGGCGTGTAATTTAAAATCGGCAATGAAAGATTCATCAGCGTGTTTTAAAACAAAATTTATTTCGATGTGCTCAATTAAAATATCTTGTAATAATAAATCGAGATTGGTTTTTTTAGTGAGGATAAAAATTAAACTGCTTGCGCCACCCATTAAAGCTTTTAGTGCTTGGGCATTTGCTTGTTTTTCATCGTCTACCAAAAACTCGGAACATACTTCCCAATTGCTGTGTGTGAATAAATTGGGTGTTTGGTGCTTTACATCTTCATTGGTATAAAATGGGTTAACATCGAAACCATTTGGGTTTTTCCAAATTAATTTTTCGAAATCAGTCCCCTTTAAATCTTTTATGATTTGGTTTTTCCAATCGTTTGCCGTAGCGGCATTAAATTCAGAAAATAATTTTTCCATTAACAGATACGATTAAAAATGCTGAGCAACTTCGGCTTTTAAAAATTCAACGGCAATTTGTGTAGGCGTTTTTTCAACACTTGATGCAATGTGTAAGATAACTTGTGAAAGCTCTTGTCCTTTAGCACTTTCGGGTACTTTGGTAATTGAAATATTTACCAATTTTATGGTTTCTTCTTTAGCAGTTTTTACCAAGTGCCATGCGTTTGCACTTACATAAATTTGCTGCGATATGTTGTGCTCGTATTCTGTTTTAATAGTTTTTATAAGCTCGGAGTGTAACAAAGGAATAGTCATGCCGGCTTTATTAGTGCGTAGTACTAAGTTGTTTGGTTCTATGCGCTCTAAAAATAAAATAATGCGCTCGTAGGCTTGTAACCTAATAGGGGTTGTTATGTTTAATTGCGATTTACGTAACTCGTAATCTCTACGTTTTTGTTCGTTGGTTAAAAAAGTGCGCACCACAAAGTACGTTGCGGCAAATACACCTGCTGCAGGAATTAAAATTTTTAAGAGTTCTAAAAAAATATCCATGGTTTATGTTTTGCGTAAATATAGAATTTTATAGGATAAAAAACACTAACCGTTTAATTGTTAAAAGCGACCGTTTAAAAAGTTGTTTACAGGGCACTCCTTAATTATTTAAGTTTGTTATTAGTAAAGTTAAGTTGTATGAAAACAAAATTACTTTTTATTTTTTTATTTTTTGGCTTGAGTTTTACAAAAGCCCAAACTATTAGTACTATTGCCGGAACGGGCTTTGGTGCCCCAAATGCGGGAGGTTATGTTGGCGATAACGGGCCTGCTACTACTGCAGAATTATACTGGCCGTTTTCGATAACGTTATGTAAAGGAAACATTTATGTAGCTGATACTTATAATCGACGTATACGTAAAGTAAGTGTAACAGGTGTTATAACCACTGTTGCGGGGGGTGGTTTCAGTGGTTTAGGGGATGGTGGACAAGCAACCGCTGCCGGCTTATGGAACCCTACACAGGCATTGTTTGATGCTATTGGTAATATGTATATTGTTGATGCCGCCCACAACAGAATACGTATAGTAAACACTACGGGCATTATAAATACTGTTGTAGGAAATGGACAAGCAGGTTTTAGCGGTGATGGAGGTCCGGCAACTGCTGCGCAATTACATGGACCCCAGTATGCGGCATTTGATGCTGGAGGAAATTTATATATAGCAGATGTTGCTAATAACCGCATACGCAAAGTAAATACGGGAGGGATTATTAGCACCATAGCCGGAACAGGAACGGCAGGTTATGGTGGCGATGGCGGACAAGCTACCAATGCACAATTAAACGGACCCGATGGAGTTACTCTTGATGCAAGCGGTAATTTATATATAGCTGATTATAGTAACAACCGTATACGAATGGTGAACACGGCAGGCATTATAACTACCATAGTTGGAACAGGAGTTGCCGGTTTTAGCGGTGACGGAGGACCTGCTACAGCAGCACAATTACATGGGCCAAATGATGGGATAGTTTTTGACGCGCTGGGTAATTTTTATATACCCGATGCATTAAACAACCGCATACGCAAAGTGAATACAGCAGGCATTATAAGTACGATAGCTGGAAACGGAATAGCAGGTTATAGCGGCGATGGCGGGCCTGCCCTTGCAGCAGCATTAAATTATCCGGGTGGGGTAGCGCTTGACTCGAGTTTATGTAATTTATACATAGCTGATTTATATAACGACCGCATCCGTCTGGTAACTAATGCAGAAGTAACGATATTGGTAAACTCACCATCGGTTTGTGTGGGAGACACCACCACCTTTACCTTAACAGCCAGTGGTGCGGCTAATTATACGTGGACACCTAACATTAACTTAAATACTAATTTGGGCAGCACAGTGATTGCTACCAGCACAGCAAGTATAAATTATACGGTAATGAGTACATTAGGTAGTTGTCATAATTCGGCTACGTCATCAATAACTATAAATCCGTTGCCAACTATAACCGTAAGTACACCAACCATTTGTGTAGGAAATACAGGTACGCTTACGGCTACCGGCGCAAGCACTTATACATGGAGTACTGGAGCGGATACAAATTCAATTGTGGTTAGTCCTTCGGTATCATCAACTTATACTGTTGTTGGAACAAGCGCAGCCAGTTGCGTGGGTGCGCCAACTGTTGGTGCCATAACGGTAACCCCTTACCCAATGGTTTCAATTAGTGGGGTTAGCGCTATATGTATTGGGCAACATACAACGCTTACAGCAAGCGGAGCAAAAACGTATACCTGGAGTACGGGAGATAGTTTAGGGAGTTTAACTGTAAGTCCGACAAAAGATACCGGCTATACTGTTATTGGTACCACAGGTTTATGCAGCACTAAGGATAGTATAAGTATTACAGTTAACAACTGGTTTAATTTTACTTTGCCCAATATTGTTACACCTAATAATGATGACATTAACGATTATATAGATTTTGGTAAATACGAATTTTCGACCTTGCAATTAGAAATATATAACCGATGGGGGACTAAAATTTTTGAGAGTAGCAGCCCTACTTGTGTTTGGAAACCTACGGAAGATGACGGAACTTATTTTTATACAGCACAGTACGCTATTAAGTGTAGTTACCAAGAGCAAAGTAAATCGTTAAAAGGGTTTATTACTGTGGTGCGGTAGGTTTTATTTTAAATTTAATTTCATTAAATAATCTGTTTGGGCATCATCACCTAATTGAAAAATATGTGAGCCGAATTTTTGAAAACCCATGCGGGTATAAAAATTAATGGCGCGCGGGTTATGCTCCCATACACCCAGCCAAATAACATCGAGGTTTTTTTGTTTGGCGGTTTCTATACAGGTGTTCATTAAGGCAAGTCCTACTTTTTTATCGTGAAAATTTTTGCTTACATATAATCTTTCAATTTCGATATGTGACAAAGTACCTAATTCTTCTGGCGCTTCGGAGCTTTTAAGTTTTGCATAACCAATAATAACCTCATCAATAAGTGCTACGTATAGGATGGAATTTTTATCTTCAATCTCCGTTAAAATATGATTGGGTTTAAAATGTGAGTTGTTATACTCGCGCATATTCTGTGCGGTGTTGTACCACTCAAATGTTTCGGTAAAAGTTTCGGCAGCAAGTTTGCCAATGGCTTCGGCTTCTTCTTTTTTTGCCGTGCGTATAAAAACAGACATGGTATTTTACAGCTTGGTAGTTTTATTCAGTAATAAATAATCGGCTAACACTAAGGCTGCCATAGCTTCTACAATTGGCACAGCGCGTGGTAAAACACATGGGTCGTGGCGACCGCGACCTTCTAAAATAATTTCATCTCCAGCGGAGTTTACACTTTGTTGCGGTTGCATTAAAGTTGCTACAGGTTTAAAAGCTACGTTAAAATAAATATCCTCGCCATTACTAATGCCACCTTGTATGCCACCGCTGTGGTTGGTTTTGGTGTGTATGCCGCCTTTGTTTTCAAAAATATCGTTCAGTTCGGAGCCTTTGTAATTAATAGAATTAAAACCTGCACCATACTCAAAACCTTTAACGGCGTTTATGCTTAGCATAGCTTTTGCAAGCTCGGCATGTAGTTTATTAAATACAGGTTCGCCTAAACCAATGGGTGTGTTTTTTACTACACAGGTAATTGTGCCACCAACAGTATCACCTTGTTTGCGTATGTTTTCGATATGCTCAATCATTTGCTGCGCTGTGTTTTCATCAGGGCAACGAATGATGTTTTTCTCGATATCAGCTGCATTGATTTCGGTATGCGATTTATTTAATTTGATGTTATGAACTTGCGATACGTAAGCAAAAAGCTGAACATTATAATGGTTTAATAAAAGCTTTGCAACAGCTCCTGCTACTACACGACATGCAGTTTCTCGTGCTGAAGAGCGCCCACCACCACGATAATCGCGATGGCCATATTTTTGCTGATAAGTAAAATCGGCATGAGAAGGACGATAAGTGTCTTTAAGATGCGAGTAATCTTTACTTTTTGGATTTTCATTATTAATAACAAAACCAATAGGTGCGCCTGTTGTAAGGCCTTCGAAAATGCCCGACAGAAAATGTACGGCATCATTTTCTTTACGCTGGGTAACGATGTGTGATTGTCCGGGCTTACGTCTGTCTGATTCGTGCTGTATAAAATCAAAATCTATTTTTAAGTCCGAGGGACATCCATCAATAATGCCGCCAATTGCTTCTCCATGCGATTCGCCAAAGGTGGTAAGGGTGAAAATATTTCCAAACGAATTGCCCGACATTTATAGCATATATTGGTAACGTTGATTTTTAAACTCGCCCGTAGCACGCCCGCGGTTTACTTTTTTCTTAGAGTACCAAAACGCCAGTTTAATTTCGTGCGAACCACTATTGGTGCCGCTTAAACCATTGGTACTATAATCGTAGGAATAACTAATTTGCCCCCATTCGGGAAAGGTGTAACCAACTTGCCCCACAACTGCAACACCCAAACGGAGGCCGGCGCCCACAAAAAAGGATTGTTTTATGTGCAAACGTAAATAATAATCGACTAAAATAGGTGTGCCGGCAACAAACACCGCCATTAAATTGTTTTCCCAAATAAAATCTTTATTCTCGCTCCATTTATAACCAAGAGATACACAATAGTGCGGTACTGTTTTGTAAATGCCACGCTTAACAATTTCCATTGTTTTATCAAAGTTGTAGGTGGTGCCCGCCAAGTTGTTCATAGATATGGAAATAAAAAACCGATCGTTGTATAACATGGCTCCGGCCGCCGCATTAAAAGCTTTTGCTTTTTGTGTAGATATAACGTTGGCTATGGCTTCATCCTGCGTATTTTGATACGTAAGCAAGTTGCCATTAACGCCCATGCTATTGTAACTGCCGTTAGCGCCTATGGAAAGAAATACATCATCGAACTTAACTTTAAAAGCATAAGCCAGCGCAGCACTTGTGTAAGCAAAAGGGCCAATTTTATCTTGAAAAATATAGCCGCCTACACCCATCATGTTTTTATATAATTTACCGTTAAGACTTACCCCTATTGTTTTTGGAGCACCTGTAAAACCAACCCATTGGTCGCGGTACGATGTGCGTAAATCAATATCGTTGCGGGTTCCTGCTACGGCGGGGTTCATCATAAATAAATCGCTTCGGTACTGAGTCCAAAAAGGATACTGTTGTGCATGTGCGCCAAGAGCAATACAAAATAAAAGTATAAACTTAAAATGTTTCAAAAGCGGTTAAAGATAACAAATACATTTTATTGAAGAGTTATGTTCATATAGTTCTAAATTTCTACATTAAATATTTTGAATTTCGGATAATTCGGTTTATTATTGCCATCAAATTTGTCAGACTAAATTTAGACATGAAAAGATATTTGTTAGGTTTTATATTTTCAGCTTGTGCTTTTTTAGCATTTTCACAGGGCGGAGTTATTATTATTGAAGGAAATTACCAAGGAAAGAATTTATATGTACAGAACCCTTTTGCCAGTGGTGGTGTGGGTTTTTGTGTTACAGAGGTTTTTGTTAACGGAAATTTAACAACTGATGAAACACAATCGAGCGCTTTTGAAATAGATTTTAAACCACATAAATTAACTATTGGAGATAAAGTTGAAATTAAAATAAAACACAAAGAAGATTGCCGCCCAAAAGTACTTAACCCTGAAGTTTTAAAACCAAAAAGCACGTACGAAGTTACTGCTATGAGTGTTACTGCCGATGGGACACTTAAATGGAGTACCAAAGGAGAAAGCGGAAAATTACCTTTTGTTGTTGAACAATTCCGTTGGAACAAATGGGTAAAAGTTGGTGAAGTTGATGGAAAAGGAACTGCTGCTGCCAATGACTACGATTATAAAATAATTCCACATTCGGGTAAAAACCAGTTCCGTTTAAAACAAACTGATTATAGCGGTCAGCCACGTTTGTCAAAAGCAGTTGATTTTTCGAGTCAAAGTTGCGATGTAATCTTTACGCCTCAAAAAGTATCGAAAGACATTAATTTTTCTTGTAGCGATAAACCTGCTGAAACTATGTACGAAATATATGACCAGTATGGAAACATTGTAAAACGTGGTTATGGCAACAAAATAGATTGCAGCAACTTGCCTAAAGGTGGTTACTTTTTAAACTACGATAATAAAATGGGCGAGTTTGTAAAAAAATAAGCCTTAGTACTGATTTCTTTCTTATTTCTGTTTCAAACCAAAAAAATTAAATTTTAGCAATTACTTTACTTTATACCATAAAAGTGGTACTTTTGTAGTGAACTTTAGAATTAGTCTAAATAAAAAATGATTACAGTATCGAACGCAGCTAAGGAACACGCTGCACAGTTAATAAAAGAAGAGAACAAGCCTGAAGGCACCTTTATACGTGTTGGCGTTGATGGTGGGGGCTGTTCGGGTTTGATGTATAATCTTGTATTTGATAATGAAATGAAGCAAGGTGATCAAGTTTTTGAAGATAACGGAGTAAAAGTAGTAGTAGACCGAAAGAGCTTTTTATATTTAGTGGGAACCGAATTAGATTACTCAGGCGGATTGAACGGTAAAGGCTTTGTATTTAAAAACCCCAACGCTTCGCGCACCTGTGGTTGCGGAGAAAGTTTTTCGGTATAGAATAATTTAAGAAATGGCTAACGAAATTTTAGAAGAACATATAAGTAACGACTATAAGTATGGCTTTGTTACCGACATTGAAGCCGATTCGGCGCCTGTTGGTTTAAACGAAGACATTATTAAATTCATATCTCATAAAAAAAATGAGCCTGAATGGATGCTGGAGTTTCGTTTAAAGGCGTACCGTTATTGGTTAACACTTGAAGAGCCAACGTGGGCGCATGTAAAATACCCGAAACTGGATTTTAATAATATTATTTACTACTCGGCGCCTAAACAAAAAAAGACACTAAACAGTTTAGATGAAGTTGACCCTGAGCTTTTAAAAACATTTGAAAAGCTTGGTATATCGTTAGAAGAACAAAAGCGTTTGAGTGGTGTTGAAAGCCGAATTGCTGTAGATGCTGTGATTGACAGTGTATCGGTTAAAACTACGTTTAAAGAAACACTGGCCGAGAAAGGAATTATTTTTTGTTCGTTTAGCGAGGCTGTGCAAGAACACCCTGAACTGATAAAAAAATATATGGGCATGGTAGTGCCTTATACCGATAATTTTTATGGTGCTTTAAATAGTGCTGTGTTTACAGATGGGTCTTTTTGTTATATACCAAAAGGGGTGCGTTGCCCAATGGAACTATCTACCTACTTTAGAATTAATGCAAGCGGTACGGGTCAGTTTGAGCGTACATTGATTGTTGCTGAAGAAGATTCATACGTATCGTACTTAGAAGGTTGTACTGCACCACAACGCGATGAAAACCAATTGCACGCTGCTATTGTAGAAATTGTAGCACATAAAAATGCGGAAGTAAAATATAGCACCGTACAAAACTGGTATCCTGGTGATAAAGAGGGAAAAGGTGGTATTTTTAATTTTGTTACCAAACGTGGTATCTGCTTAGAAGATGATTCGAAAATATCGTGGACACAAGTAGAAACAGGTTCGGCCGTTACATGGAAATATCCTTCGGTAATTTTAAAAGGAAATAATTCGGTAGGCGAATTTTACTCGGTTGCGGTTACCAATAATTATCAGCAAGCGGATACCGGGACGAAAATGATACATATTGGGAAGAACACAAAATCGACCATTATATCGAAAGGAATTTCAGCGGGTTTTAGCAACAACAGTTACCGTGGTTTAGTGCGTATACAAAAAGGTGCAACAGGCGCGCGTAATTTTTCGCAATGCGATAGTTTATTGATGGGTGATAAATGTGGCGCACATACATTCCCTTATATAGAAATTAAAGATAAAACAGGTGTGGTGGAGCATGAAGCTACTACATCGAAAATAGGAGAAGATCAATTATTTTATTGCAAACAACGTGGCATAGAAACCGAAAAAGCAATTGGTTTAATTGTGAACGGATATTGTAAAGATGTGTTAAATAAATTGCCGATGGAGTTTGCTGTTGAAGCGCAAAAATTATTGGCTGTAAGCCTTGAAGGGAGCGTTGGTTAATAAAGGTTAATAAAGTTAAACATATTTTAAAATTAAAAAATACGTATAGATTTGCATGAATAATTAATCCCCTTATTTAAACTAAAACAAAATGGAAAACACAAACGTACCAACAGAAAAAAAAGGAAACATTGAAGATTTAGTTGCTTGGCAAAAAGCAAAAGAATTAGCGGTTACTGCTTACAAATTAGTTGGCAGCATAAATTTAGACGCTGTTATAAAAGATAAATTAATTCATTCGGCATTAGAAGTTTCTTACAGCGTAGCACGTAGCTATGGTGTTAAACAACGTGCGCAATCGTTAGAAAATTTATATGAGGCACGCGAGTGTATTTTTGAATTTAAAACCGCTATGGCTATTGGTGTAGATTTAGGTTATATCTCTCATGACCAAAGCGCAGAAGTACAGCCTTTAGTTGACCATACTGATAAATTAGTTTCAGGATTAATACAGTATAAGGAAGACGCCCGCAAAGGTAAAGTTCGCCCGAAATCAAATAACTACCGTGGTGGTAACGATAATGGAAATTCAGTTGCTGCTGATAATTTTGGAAATACTATTGATTACGCAAGTTCACCTGTATCTAATTTTTAATTAATGCTGAGCATAAAAAATTTAAAAGCTGAAATTAACGGTAAAGAAATTCTGAAAGGAATAAACCTTGAAGTAAAAGCCGGTGAAGTGCATGCTATTATGGGGCCTAATGGCTCAGGTAAAAGTACTTTATCGGCTGTACTTGCCGGACGTGAAGATTATGACGTTACCGGAGGTACAGTTACCTTTAACGGAAAAGATTTATTAGACCTTGCAGCAGAAGATAGAGCACGTGAAGGAATATTCTTGGCGTTTCAGTATCCGGTAGAAATTCCGGGAGTGAGTAATATAAATTTTTTACGCACGGCTATTAACGAAGTTAGAAAATACAAAGGCCTGCCTGATATGGAAGCCAAAGATTTTTTGGCACTTGTGAAAGAGAAACAAAAATTAGTAGAGCTGGATGCTAAACTTGCCGGACGTAGTGTAAACGAAGGTTTTAGCGGAGGAGAAAAAAAGAGAAACGAAATTTTCCAAATGGCGGTGCTTGAACCCAAGCTTGCCATTTTAGATGAAACTGATAGCGGACTCGATATTGATGCCCTGCGTATTGTAGCAACAGGCGTTAATAAATTAAAGAATAAAGACAATGCTACTATTGTAATTACACACTACCAACGCTTGCTTGATTATATTGTGCCCGATTTTGTACATATACTTTACAACGGAAAAATTGTAAAAAGCGGAGGTAAAGAACTGGCGCTTGAAATGGAAGAAAAAGGTTACGACGAAATAAAAAAACAATACGATACTGCCACTGTATAATAGGGGCGATGCCATGATTACTGATAAACTTACTGCTACTCACAATTTTTTAGAAGAATTAGCCAAACAAGCCGGAAAGGCAGCCTTTATGCCCACCAACGAAATTGGCTTGGCGTTACAATATTTAGAAGATAAAGGCATACCAAATAACAAGCACGAAGATTATAAGTATTGCAACATTGAAGCTATACTGCGTAAAGAATTTAAAACCATTGCAGGAAAAGAGATTGATCTTAATATTCAAGATTGGATGCAAAAGAATAAGTGTGCAGATGCTTATAATATTTGTGTGGTTAATGGTAAATTGAGTTCAGACCCAAAAGATTTTCCTGAAGGGGTATCAATTGTATCTATAAATAATGCTCCTACAGAACATCTACATAATCATCTTGCAAAATATGCCCCTTCAAACAGCGATGCACTTATTGCTCTAAACACTGCTTATGCTGATAGAGGAATTTTTTTACATGTAACTAAATCGTTTAAGAAACCAATTGTTATCCACCATATAAATTCATCAGAAGGGAATTTGTTTTTTAATGTGAGAAATTTATTGGTGATTGAAAAAAATGCGGAAGCTGAGATAACTGAATTTTATCATTCATCAACTCAAAAATATTTTACCAATAACCTTACGGAGGTTTTTGTGGGAGAGAACGCTCATGTAAATCATACGGTTATACAAAATGCAGGTGTGGCAAGTTATTTGGTTAACGCTACCAAAACACATCAGCATAAACAAAGTATCTACACAAACTCATGCTTTACGTTTAGTGGGGCTTTGGTGCGTAATAATTTAAACACGGCTATTGCAGCAGAATTTTCCGAAACACATTTATTTGGTTTGTTTGTTACCAAAGGAAATCAATTGGTTGATAACCACACGTTGGTTGACCATTTGAAACCTAATTGCCAAAGCAATGAATTATATAAAGGCATTGTGGGTGGAAAGTCGACCGCGGTGTTTAACGGACAAATTTTTGTAGAAAAAGACGCGCAAAAAACAAATGCTTACCAAAGCAGTAAAAATATTTTAATTAGCGATGACGCAACCGTTAACGCTAAACCCGAACTGGAGATTTATGCGAATGATGTAAAATGTAGTCATGGTACATCGACAGGGAAGGTGGACGAGAATGCTTTATTTTATTTAAAAGCACGCGGCATTGGCGAAGAAAGCGCACGCAAACTTTTATTACAGGCTTTTGCACACGAAGTTATAGATCAGTTGAAAAACGAAACTATAAAAGAAAGAGTGAGCGAACTGTTTCAAGAATCTTTACAAGATTAAATTTCTGTCATGCAAAATACGCTTCAACATACCGCTTTTAACGTTGAAAAAGTAAGAGCGGATTTCCCGATTTTAAAAGTGCACGTAAATAACAAGCCACTTGTTTATTTTGATAACGGTGCTACTGCACAAAAACCGACACAGGTAATTGATGCGATTGCAAAATATTATTATGAAGAGAATAGCAATATACATAGAGGAGTTCATACACTTAGTCAGAAAGCGACTACACATTACGAACTTGCACGCACAACCGTACAAAAGCACTTAAATGCGGCTGATGTAAATGAAATTATTTTTACACGCGGTACAACCGAAAGTATAAACTTGGTTGCACATTGCTTTGGTAAATTGTTTATTAAAGCGGGTGATGAAATTATACTATCGGAAATGGAACACCACTCCAACATTTTGCCCTGGCAGGTTTTATGTGAAGAGAGAGGTGCTGTGCTGAAGGTGATTCCGGTAACGGAAAACGGCGAGTTGAATTTAGAGGAGTACAAAAAATTACTATCTGATAAAACAAAACTGATTGCAGTTACGCATGTATCGAATACATTAGGTGTGGTTAATGATGTAAAAGAAATTATTGCTGCAGCGAAACAAAAAAACATTCCGGTGCTATTAGATGGCGCACAAGCTATACCGCACATGGTAGTTGATGTGCAAGAACTTGATTGCGATTTTTATTGCTTTAGCGGACATAAAATTTACGCACCCACCGGCATTGGTGTTTTATATGCCAAAGCAAAATGGGTAGAAAAATTTGAACCTTACCAAACAGGTGGCGGTACTATTAAAACAGTTACGTTTGAGAAGACGGTGTATGTTGATGGTCCGTTAAAATTTGAAGCAGGCACACCAAACATAGAAGGTGCTATTGGTTTAGCTGCTGCGTTAAATTATCTGAATGAAATTGGGTTAGATACTATAGCGGCATATGAAAATGAATTGGTGCATTATGCTACCGAAAAATTAAAACAATTACCGGGCGTAAAAATTTACGGAGATGTAAAAGATAAAGCTGCGGTGATTTCGTTTAATGTAAACAATGCGCATCCGTTTGATGTGGGCACGCTTTTAGATAAACAAGGTGTGGCAGTGCGCACCGGTCATCATTGCAACCAACCGCTTATGCAGTGCTTTAATATACCGGGTACGGTGCGTGCATCGTTTGCGTTTTACAATACAACGCATGAGATTGATGTTTTTATTTCGGCCTTGGAGAAAGCCATTAAAATGTTGTTATGAGCATAGCCGAAATTGAACAAGAAATAATCGAAGAGTTTGAAATGTTTGTCGATGACTGGGAGCTGAAATACGAGCATTTGATAGAGTTGGGAAAATCGTTACCAATGATAAACCCGGTTTATAAAACAGACGAGTATATAATTAAAGGTTGCCAAAGTAAAGTGTGGTTGCATTCGGAAGCAGTAGATGGGAAAATAGTTTATACAGCAGATAGCGATGCAATAATAACCAAAGGCATGGTTGCTTTGATGATACGCGTGCTATCAAACCAAGCTCCGGATGATATTTTAAATGCCAACATGGGGTTTATAGATGTGATTGGATTGAAAGAACATTTATCGCCCACGCGTGCCAATGGTTTAATTAGTATGATAAAACAAATGAAATTAGATGCTCTTGCTTTGCAAGGCAAAATATAATTTTTTATAAAATGGCAGCCATTATAAAAGCAACAAATACCGAATTAGCCCAACGCATTATTGATGAAATAAAAACGTGTTTCGATCCTGAAATTCCGGTAGATGTGTGGGAATTAGGGCTTATTTATGAGATAAATTTAGCTGATGACGGCGATTTGGGAATTGTAATGACGTTGACCTCACCTAATTGTCCGGCTGCAGAGAGCTTACCGGCTGAGGTAGAAGGGAAACTGAAGGAATTACCAGGCATTAAATCGGTAAAACTTGACTTAACCTTTGAGCCCACCTGGGATAAGAACATGATGAGCGAGGTAGCCCAGTTGGAGCTTGGGTTTATGTAAACTTGACTTTTGGGTTTTAAAACACTATCTTTGCACGCTTAAAAATTAATCCCGTAAGATTATGAAGTTGCATGCCCTCGGCAGCAATTCATGTCTTGCTAAAAAGACATAAAAAAACATGAAATTATCTGCGTTTAAATTTAACCTGCCGAAAGAGTTGTTGGCTGAGTATCCTGCAAAAACCCGCGACGAAAGTCGCTTAATGGTGGTTGACAGAAAAACAGGAAAAATACATCACAAAAAATTTAAAGACATTATTAATTATTTTGATGATGGCGATGTAATGATTATGAATGACACCAAGGTTTTCCCTGCGCGCATGTATGGCAATAAAGAAAAAACCGGTGCAAAAATTGAAGTGTTTTTATTGCGCGAACTAAACAGCGAAAGCCGTTTATGGGATGTGTTGGTTGACCCGGCACGTAAAATTCGTATTGGAAATAAACTTTATTTTGGTGAAGATGATTCGTTAGTAGCTGAGGTAATTGATAACACAACGTCGCGTGGACGTACGCTTCGTTTTTTATATGATGGACCGTATGATGATTTCCGTCAGATGTTATACAACTTAGGTGAAACACCATTACCAAAATACATTAAACGCAAAGTAGAAGATAGCGATAAAGACCGTTACCAAACTATTTTTGCGAAAAATGAAGGAGCAGTTGCTGCGCCTACGGCAGGTTTACACTTTAGCCGTGAGCTAATGAAACGCTTAGAAATTAAAGGCGTAAATTTTGGTTATGTTACTTTGCACGTTGGTTTGGGTACATTTAGAATGGTTGAGGTAGAAGACTTAACGAAACATAAAATGGATTCGGAAGAAGTGTCGATATCGGAAGAGACTACTAAAATTGTAAATAAAGCAAAAGACGCTAAAAAGCGTGTGTGTGCTGTTGGTACAACTGTTATGCGTGGGATTGAAACTTCGGTAAGTGTATCGGGGCATTTAAACCCATACAAAGGCTGGACAAATAAATTTATTTTTCCGCCATATGATTTTAGCGTAGCTGATAGTATGGTTACTAATTTCCATATGCCTGAATCGACTTTATTGATGATGACTTGTGCGTTTGGCGGTTATGATTTAATTATGAAAGCTTATAAAGAAGCGATTAAAGAAAAATATCGCTTTTATTCATACGGCGATGCAATGCTAATTCTTTAGGAAAAACAAGTAGCTGTTATTGATACTTGGCAACTGAATTTTGGTTTCGTAGTTCAATGGATAGAATAGAAGTTTCCTAACCTATCTAAACGGTTTGTTAGTTTGAAGTAAATCTACAATCTGTTTAAAAATCAGTTCTTTACATATGAGAATTTTAAAGATTTTGTAGTTATATCTTCAATAGTTTCAATATAATCTCACAAATAATTGGGGGTATTAAGGCCACGGAAACTATGAGATTGTTTTGTTCTTTAAGTATGAAAATGGCCCGGTAGTTCAATGGATAGAATAAGGCACTCCTAACGCTTTGATAGCAGTTCGATTCTGCTCTGGGCTACAAATAAATCCCAATACGTTTTTTCAATATGTTGGGATTTTTTATTGTTTGTTTCTTTTACGATCCTTTTCAAACTTCTTTCGAGGTGTTTCATCATTTAACTCATTAATTTCTTGATATGCTTTTAGTAAGGTTTCAGGAGCCCCCCCTTTATATTCTATTTTATAAAATGAAAACCCATTATAGGGTATATTATCAATGGATGAGTAGATTTTTACTCGTTGCTCAACATTTTTTCTTGTAAAGAATGTAATAAAGGCCTTTTCTCTTTGTTGGTTTAATTCATTAAATTTTATATTTATAAAAGATGAACCAAAAAGTTTAGCACATTTATCTTGTATAGTAAACAACATTGGGTCATTAACTTGTTTATTCAAATAATGAACAAACAAAGAATCTTTTATAGATATTTTATCAATAGTTTCTGAGTCGGCTTTACAAAGAGATAGTGCTGTTTTATTTGTGATTGTTTGAAAATACTTTTTCTTAGCTTCGAACATCAAAATGTATTCTTTTTCCTTTATTGCATAATGCTGGGGATAAACTGCAAGAAATGCCTTGGGGTTTTTAACCAAAAAATCTGCCATTGCTTCGATAAATTTTTCCTGATTAGACCTAAGTATGTTTTGTCGCATTTGCCACTTAACAGATAATGATTTTTCAATATCGGTTTCAATATCCTTTACTTCTTGACGATAAGCAGTTGTTGCAGGTTTAACAAAAATATTTTTTACCAAATCTAAAATTACGTCGCCAAAATGAAATTTTGGATTCTTTAAACTACCCGTTACAGGTATCTCATAATCAATAACATTGCCATTCTCTCTAATAAAAGACATTATTAAAGGCACAGGAACCCATCTCGTATCTTTATTTTTTATTTTTTTAGTTACTCGTGGATCAATTATTACCAAATGATTATTGCTTTGTATAAACCCATTTCTAACATTCCATTTACCATTAATCTCAATTGTTCCTCTATCCAGAGGAAAAGAAGTGTATGTTATTGTGTAAGGGTTAAAAATAGATACAGGTATTTTTTCAAGATTATATTGTATATCAAAATCTACACTATCTTGTGGGTCTATGCTTAAAGTTACAGCCACATCACCATAAGGTTTAATGCCAGACTTTAAATTTACCTTTACTCTGGTATGGTTTTTATCGATAGAGTCTGCAATAACATATAGCGGGTTTAAATCGACCGAAAACTTTTCGTTTATAGAAAAGTCGTTAAATTTTAAATCACCTTTATAAATTGCAAGTCGATTAACTTTATAATTGCTTCTAAAAAAATTTTTCGCAATTACTTGTATGTAACGCCCTATCTCAATAATAAGATTAAATTTAGTTGCATCTCCTGCAACAACAGTAACGTTAGACCCTTTTTTACCAAATATGGTTTGTAGATTATCTAAATAATCATAACGTTCGTATTTTAAATAGGGGCCATTAAGTGATATTGAATCTAAAATATATTTGTGATTTTTAGGGCTTAGTTCAATTATATCTAATGTTAATTTATCAAATGAAACGTAGTCTTCTTTTGGGCTTTTTCCGAAATGAAATTCATTAATTGCTAACAGACCTGAAGCTTTAAGGTTTTCTTCATCGGCGAAATTTCCCGTTGCTTTTATATTTGCATCAAGGTTAGCCTTGAAGTTTCCGTAGTTAATTAAATCTTTAAGATACTGGTCAAGTATTTGTAAACTAAACTTATTTATAAGAACAGCAAAACGATAACCCAGGTTTTTAAAATTCATTGAAAAATCTCCCTTCATATCGCCGCTTCCTATGCCTGATAAAAAAGAAAATTTTACAGCAATAGTATCTGCATCCCAACGCTTTCCTGTACTTTCTAAATTTACTTTTTTAATGAAGTAATTTATGGGAATTAGTTTTTCCTGATATTGAAACTCTCCATCAATTATTTTTATATTTAGAATATTGAAATGAATAGACGTTTTAGTTGTGTCAGATTTATTTTTTGGAGAAAATTTTTCGATTAAATCGGTAAAATTTAACTGCGTTTTATTTTGAATAATTATACCATGCGGATGTTCAAGAGTTATTTCACTTATTTCATAGGTTTTAGAAAACATTTTAAGCATGGCAAAATTTGCGATTACACTTTCTGTCGAAAAGAAAATGCTATCACTTTTGGATTCATAAATTTTGAGGTCACTTAAATAAACGTAACCCGTAAATGGATTTACATATACTCTACCTAATGTGATTTGCCGGCCTGTAAATTTTTCGTCGTACTTTTCGATTAAATATTTTGCAATGGGCGAAATAAACGAAATAACAAGCACTACAACAATTATTATTGTACTGAAAAAAATAATAAATGTTTTTTTTAGTTTATTCACGGAATTTAGAATGTATAACGCAATTTTTATTTTTTTAATCCTACGTAAATTAATATTACAGGTAATGTAACAGTAATAAATACAAAAACTGCTCCTATATCAATTTTATTAACGGTTACTAAATTATCCGGACACATGTTACACGATTCTATACTAATTACATTACCTTTTTTTGAATAGCCAACTGCCAATTGCACATATTTTCCTTTGGATTTTCTTCCGTTTACGGCTTTCGTATCAAAAGAAAGTGTTTTTCGATCGTTAACACGATACACATAAATAAATACATTACTTGTATCTGTATATACCTTAAGATCATACGGTTTAACTCCTAATATATCTTCCACTTCGGCTTTTGTCATGCCAATTTGTAAAGAAATTACTTTTTCAAGTGTAGTATATTTAGGCGACTGTACGATGCACGATGTAAAAAAAACGACACTAATTAAAATATTTACTAATTTACTTTTCATTTTCCGAGAATATGAAACTATTTGACAGATTGTTTACCGAATAATTTATGACGTATTATTCTTTATTTACAAAATTTAGTTATTAGATCACGAGCATCCATGTTTCCTAAATCGGCTGATTTTAACCTATCTGTACAAGCTCCCTTTTTATTGGTTAATTTATCTTTACATAAACCCCTATTAACATAAGCGCTACCATCTTTGGGTGTTAATTCAATAACTCTGCTATAGTCAAGTTCGGCACTTTTATAATCTTCTACCTTAGCTTCGGCATCTCCTCTGTTATAATAATAACTTGCATCTGATGAGTTTAATTCGATTGCCCGATTATAATCTAGGATAGCCTCTTTGTAATCTCCTAATGTGGCTTTAGAGTTTCCTCTTTTGGTAAATGCTTTAGCGTATTTAGGATTTAATTCTATTGCTTTGGTGTAATCTGATATGGCACTTTTATAATCTAGTAATTCATATTCACTTACACCTCTATTGTAATAAGCCATTTCATCATTCGGATTTAATTCAATAGCCTTAGTATTGTCTTGCGAAGAAGTTTTAAAATCCCCTGACAAATATTCAGAATAACCCCGGCTGTAATAAACTTTAGCATTAGTGGGGTCTAATTCAATTGATTTGCTAAAATCTACAATAGCGCCTTTATAATCTTTTAAATTGTATTTAATGTTTCCGGATTCGTAATAACTATTTGCCGTTTGTGCATAAAAATTTATGTTTATTGCAATGCTTACTAAAGTGAGTAGATATTTCATTTTTATTTTTTATCTTTTTCACTCGCTTTCTTTTCTTCATCCGCTTTATCCTGTGCTTTCTTTTCTTTTTTCTTAAAATAACCTCTTAAAAGAAAATTATGGCTTGCGGCAGTCATGTTTTGGTTTAAACCACCTGCAGCCTGTTTAATATTAACCATAGCATCATTAACGGTTCCGGCCATACTGCTGTCCATTAATAACTTCCCTATTGTTCCTTTCCCGGCGTGTATATTGTCTATAACAGCAGCAAGGTCGGTAGTTATAATTGCTGCATTATCAGCCGTTACTTTTATCTTTGTTAAAATTTCATCCATACTTACAGTTTTAGCTGTTGCAATAATATCATTATCGACTACCTGCGCTTTTCCTGCCGGCCCCGGAATTATAGTTACGATTTGATTTCCCATCAATCCATCTGAACCAATTATAGCCTTCGCATTTTTTTTCATAAACTTTCTGGTTTCATCTCTAATTACCATATCAACTTTTACCGTTGAATCGGTTACTTGCTGTATGTCTTCAACAACCCCAACATTAATGCCGGCAAAACGCACGTTGTTTCCGACCTCAAGCCCGTTTATGTCTTTAAAAATACCGCTTATGGTAAAGGTGTTATTAAATAGTTGTTGCCTTTGCCCTATAAAATAGATGCCTGTAATAAGCAAAATTACACTTGCCGAAACAAAAATTCCGAGCTTTACTTTATTTCCTGTTGTTTTTTTCATACTTGTTTTTTATTTATTATTTAAAAAATGAGTTTACCCATTCGTCTTTTGATTCTGATAATTCTTTAAAAGTTCCTTCGGCCGTACATTCTCCTTCTTTAATAACAATCATCCGGTTTGCTGTGATGCGCGCGCACTCTATATCGTGTGTAATAATAATGGATGCCGCATTGTATTTTTTTTGCACATCTAAAATAAGCTGGCTAATCTCTTTAGATGTTATTGGGTCTAATCCCGTAGTAGGTTCATCATATAAAATAATTTCGGGTTTTAATATTAAGGTGCGTGCCAACCCAACCCGCTTTCGCATTCCACCCGAAAGTTCAGATGGCATTTTATCTATCGCATCTTCTAGCCCAACACTTTTTAAAGTTTCTAGTACCAGCGTGTCTATTTCTCCTTGGTCTTTTTTCTTTAAATCACGTAATGGGAATTCAAGATTTTCCCGTACTGTCATCGAGTCGTATAAGGCTGCGCTCTGAAACAAAAAACCAACTTTTTTTCGTAAGGCATTTAAATCTTCGGCATTTAATTCAGCTACATTTTTATCCAGTAAAACTACTTTACCTTCATCAGGTTCAAGTAAGCCAATTAAACATTTTATAAGCACCGATTTACCGCTACCCGATTTACCAAGTACAACAAGGTTTTCACCTTTTTCTATTTTTAAACTAATATCCTTAAGCACTTCTTTAGTACCGAACGATTTTTTTAAGTGTTCTATTTCTACAACTGTTTCCATATTTTCTATTAACTAAAAAGACTAGTTACTTGCACCGCTATCATATCAATTACAAACACCATTAATGAGCCATAAACAACAGCTGCGTTTGCAGATTTACCTACACCTTCGGTTCCTTTATCGGCATTATATCCTTTAAAACAACCAATTAGCCCAACGGCAAAACCAAAAAACACGGTTTTAATAAGTGCGGGAAAAACATCTGAAAAAGAAAGTTTATCAAATACTTCTAAAAAAAATAAATGAAAAGTAACATCGCCTTTTAAATTTACACCTATATAAGCGCCATACATTGAAATGGCATCTGATGCGATAACCAACACCGGTAACATAAACGTAGCTGCAGCAATGCGCGTAACAACTAAATATTTGAATGGATTTATGCCCGACACTTCCATAGCATCAATTTGCTCGGTTACTTTCATTGATGCTAATTCTGCTCCAATGCCTGAGCCAACTTTGCCCGCAAAAATTAGTGCTGTTATCACTGGTCCAATTTCTCTGACAATGGAAACAGCTACCATTGCCGGTAACCACGATTCGGCTCCAAATTCGGCAAGCGTTGGTCTTGATTGTATGGTTAGCACCAACCCCATAATTAATCCGGTAATGGCAATCAATGGAAATGATTTATAACCTATCAAATACGCCTGTTTAATAAGTTCTTTAAACTCATACCTGGGCTTTAGGGCTTCTTTAAAGAAACGCAACGTAAACATAGTCATGTCTGCCACTTCTGCAAAAAAGCCTTTCAATGCTTGCAAATGCAAATGTTCCTCCAGCTTAGCTATCTTCTCTACTACCGCTTTATTTTCTATTTTCAAATTAATGGCCATCTCTTTTTTATAAAAAATTAGTTTAGGTATCTTCTAAGTATCCAAGAAGTTGTTTCGTGGTGTTCCATTAAACCTGTTAAAAAATCAGCTGTACCGACGTCTTTATTTTTAGTAGTACAATCATTAATGTCTTTGCGTAGTTCAACAATAATGGTTTCGTGGTCTTTCAATAATTCCTTTAACATCTCTTTTGATGAATCATATTTCCCCGGATGTTCTTTAATGGTTGCCAACTTTGAAAACTCCTGCATGGTGCCAATTGTTTTGTGTCCTAATTTTCCAATACGTTCAGCCACTTCATCAATGGCTTCTTCTAATGCCTTATATTGCTCTTCAAATAGTTTGTGCAGCTCCATAAAACTTTCTCCGGTAACGTTCCAATGAAATTTTCTGGTTTTAATGTATAGTGTCATCTCATTCGACAGCACGGTGGCTAAAACAGATGATGAACTTTTTAAATTTTTGTCGGAAATTCCGATTTGCGTTTTCATGTTTATTTATTTTTAAGTTTAGATTTTATTTTTTATAAGTGAAAGATTTTGTGTTTCCGGAACATTGTTTCCTAACAAATATCCCCAAGGTTTTAATGGCTCTATATGATCGAAAATAACTTTAATAATGGCTGTTAAAGGAATAGAAAGAAACATACCCGGCACACCCCATAAAGCCCCGCCAAGTAAGACGACAATAACTGAAATTAACGCGTTGATTTTTACTTTTGATGCGACGACTTTTGGAATTAAGTAATGGTTGTCGATAAATTGAATTAAAATATATGCGCCTAAAACCAGTAAGGCATACATTGGCGATTTTGTTGCCAAAGCAATTAGCATGGGTAAAGCTACAGCTATGATGCCCCCTATATATGGTATAACGTTTAGTATAGCGCCAATTATACCAAGTAAAATAGCATAATCAATGCCAATTATCAATAAGCCAATTGAGTTTAAAGCGGCTACTATCAATCCTTCAATTAACAAGCCAATCAAATAACTCCGGATGATTTTTTTGGTAGCAGTAAGCACTTCGTTTACATCAGTATGTTTGTCGGCGCTAAATAGTCGATGTATAAACTCTAACAATAAAGGCTGGTAAAACAATATCATAAAAATGTATACGGGTATCAAAACCAAAGCAATAAGTACACTTCCTGCATTCATTATAGTTTGACCCATAATTGAAACAGCTCCGTTTAACATTTCTGTGTTTTTTGCAGTAAGCCACACATTTATTTTATGTGTGCTTATATTAAAAGTACTTGATACCCAGGCCACAGTTTGGTTTAATAACTGATGTAAACTTTCGTTTAACTTGTCAAACGTATCGCCAAACTGTATTACTTGCTGAGATAATAAAACGATAAAAAGTATAGTAGCCAGGCTGCCAAATGAAATCGTAATTGCAATAGCAACTATTCTGTTTAGTTTTTTACGAACCAAAAAATTTACCACAGGACTTAATACAACAGCAACAATGGTTGAGTAGATTATTGGCACAATAATTTGTTGTGCAATGTATAACATGCTTATAAAGACAAACAAGCCTATTAAAACAAGCGATGTTTTCACGTAAAAGGGTGCTTTAAATTCCATTTTTATTTGTTCAGTTTTCAAATTCATTCATATTATTAAAACACTTCGCCCAAGTTGATAAATACACCATTAGAACCATTTAAACCAAAAGCATAATCGATACATACATTGGTGTTTGAGTGTTTATTTATTTTTAAACGAATGCCTGTGCCAACTGCCGGGTATATGGTTTGAAATTTGTTGCTGGGCCAATCTGTTACAGACTGTGCGTTAGTAAACACTACCCCGCCCAAAAAGCCATTACGAGTTATACTAAAACGATATTCGGCCTCGGCATACAATAAATTTTACCTCTAAACCTACTTTGTATATAACCCCTACCCATGTTTGAGTAGGCGTCCCAGGCCGTACTGGGTAAATCAAGATAAGGAACGTTACCGTTAAATGTGAACCAATTGTAGCTCCAAAAAGCCAGTATATTATCTGAATTAACAAATGGTTTAAAATATTTTCTTAAATCAATTGTAAGCGATTGGTAATTGTGATTGCTGCCTAAAAAAGTAAAATTGGGACAAAAAGCAATGCTGCCATACATAGACTCGGAAGGATTTATAGAATTCTTTCTGCTATCGTATAAGGCATTTAGAGATATACCTGATGAAACTGAATTTTTATTTAAACCATATTTTTTAAAATCGCTTATTTCACCATTAGCATTTCCTGCTTCACTAACGTTCCAGTGGTAGTTTAAATTATAAGCTAACCCTGCATATAAAACGGAATTGTATATGTGTTTTAAAACAGCTTGGTGAATAATTATGTTAGAGTAGTTTAATCTATCTGAATTTTGTGTAGATGTATGTCCACCTAAACCATACGTGTATTCAGGGTACTTGTAATATCGCCAATCGCCTAATAAATTATATTTATTTTTCTTTGTCCATATATTTGACAGAATGGGCAAAATTATTTGATTGTTTTGTGTGTAACTAATACTGGTGTTAACGGCAGATAGCTTAGTTGTTTTTTCATTATCGGCATAAAAAGCCGCATTTGCTGCTACAACTCCTGCAAGCTTTGTTACTAAGGAGTAACCTGCCGCAGGCAAGACGGCTACATGTAATTTGCCTGCTTTTTTAGTTGGTGCATGTGAATCGACTGGCTTTTTTTTGATAATCATTCTATACAAATCAACGATATCAAATTCTTTGCTTTCTTTCTTACATTCATCCAAACTATCTTTTTTAGAAAGATAGCTTGGATGTGATTGAGCAAATATATTTGATGTGAATAAGAGCATACATATAAATAGTTTTATGCCTGTGTTATATAATTTGAAATAAAAGATATAAGTGCGCACAAAAATTAATAAAGGGTTTATTATATTATTGGTTTAGTAACTTAAAAAGTTCTTTAAGATTAGGTGATAAAATAATTTCAATCCTTCTATTTCTTGCTTTTCCATCTACAGTACCATTATCAGCTACGGGATAAAATTCGGCTCTGCCTGCTGCAATAACAGTTCGCGGGTCTACTTTATAATCAGTAGTTAAAATGCGGACGATAGATGTTGAACGAGCTACACTTAACGACCAGTTGTCTTCATATTTACCACTTACGGGTACATTATCGGTATGTCCTTCAATCATCACACTTATATCTTGAGTGGTGTTTAAAACTGACGCTAACGTTTGCAATGCTTCTTTTCCTTTTGGATCAACCACAGCACTTCCGGACTTAAATAATAGTTTTTCCTGAAGCGATACATATAACCTACCATCTTTTAATTCTACACTTAATTCATCAGGCTTAAAGTTTATCAAAGCATCTGCTATTGTTTTTTTAAGTTTAGAAAGGATATCTTTTTGTGATTGAATAAGATTCTGTAAATCTTTTAATCGTTTAGCTTGTTCGGCAATAGTCATTTTCGAGTTTTCTATAGTAGTTTGAGAACTTGTAGAAAGGTTCGATAGGTTTTTTTGTATTTCAATTTTTTCGTTTTCCAAGCCAGCTACCTTAGCATTACAACCATATAAACTGGAATGTGTATCAGCACTATCTCTTTGTAAAACAGTTACTTTTTTTTGCTCTTTATGAAATTTCTTTTTAGAAACACATGAAGAAAATGCAATTGCAAGACTTAGGGACATTAAAATGTATTTTTTCATAATTATTTGTTTATATTGGTTTAATTGTTTTCTTTTTTTGTTTTATCTGATTTTATATCTATGCCTGTTCTATCTGGGTTTGGCTCTCTTTTCGGTTTATCAAACTTATTAGTGCCTTTAGTCTTTTCTGTACCATTTGGGTTGGTTGTATCCGAGTTTGTATCTGTACCGCTTTTGTCGGCATCATTATCCAGACTTGTTTTATCGGTTGCTTTTTTTTTATTGCTTTTTTTCATTTTTATTTCTTGAGTTATTGTTTTGAGAAATATTCTTTTACAAAAGCGTGTTGTTGATTCTCAGTCATTTTATCAGTCGACTGTGTTTCTATTTTTATTTTTTCAAAACGGTGATCTGCTCGTAAAATATGTAACAATTCTACTTTAGCATCCGTAGGCCCAAATAAAACTACGGCTTCGTGATTTTTTATACACTCAGCAAGTTCTTTATAATAGTTTGCCTGCTGGTGCTGCTGTTTTGTATGCATGAGGCTTTCACTTTTACTCAAACTATGCTCTTTTGCCTCGTGCGTAAATTTTGACGTTATAGTTTTTGTTACTATAGAACCAGTTGTAAATTCCATTAGATGAGCAATTGAATGATCCATCCAAATGCCCAATTTTTTTATTGTAGTCATATTGTTTGTTATTTGTAACAGTTCTAAAGGCATATCCAACAGAAGTAGCTACATATAAATCCCATTTTGGATTAACATGCAACAATTGGTCAAAATAATAGGTGCCCTTTACACCAACCGGAATAATGGTTTCGCGGTAGTTATAATAATGATAGGATGGATCGTAATTTGGTTTGTTTGGATTACCCCAAAAGTAGCTATCCTGAAAAGTAGATGCTCCAATAAAAGGTGCAAGGGTAAAGTTTTTGAATACATCAATTTCATAATTAAGCATTACACCGGGAGTAAAAAAACCAACATTACCATAGTATCCGGCACCAACGCCTAAATTTAATGTGTTGCCGTATTTTTCGGTAGGTTTTCCTTTTACGTCTATAACATAATCGGTTTGTTGCTGCGGCTCTTGTGCCGTTGCTTCGTAGCTTACTAAACTTAATAAGCACATTGTTTTTATTAATGAATTTTTCATGGTTGTAATTTTTAAAAGAGGTTATAGTTTTTTTTTAGTTATATAATCTAAAGCCTACCGTTACTTGTAACCAAACATTTTTATATCTTGGTGTGTAAGAAGACCCATCTCCGTTGTTGTTTTGCAAATCCCAACATGCTTTACCCGAAATAATAAAGTGATCTATATTTATATCAATCCCAAACACTGCTCCAAAAATATTTTTTCGGGCATTATCGTTTTTAAACGCTTGGTCTTGAGCTAAGTTGTTTGCTCCAAGAGCAAATACATCTTTTTGGTGCAACAAGTACGAATACTGTACACCACCTAAAAAGGTTATAAACTCGGCAGGTTTAAATTGTAATTGCAAAGGAATATTGTTGTTCTTGTATCAGAGTACGTGCCACCCAATAAAGTGCCGGTTGACTGGTACCCTTTTTGCGAAAATAAAATTTCCGGTTGAAAACCTAAATATTTACCAATTGGTATGGCTACAAAAGCGCCACCTGCAAAACCCATTTTAGGATTAGCTTTGAAATTTTCTCCACTGGCATCATACACGTTCGATATGTTTGCGCCTGCTTTTGCGCCAAATGCTAATTTTTTACGTTCGTCATCAACGTCTTGTGCATTACTAGTATTTAGTAGTGATGTAAATAAAGCTGTTATTATTATAATTGAATTTTTCATGTTATTATTTTGAAGATTAATTGCCCGGTTTTATTTTTTTGAATGCTCAGCCGTAAGGTCTCTTAACGATTCGCCTATATCATTCATTCCTTTAGTAAAATCAGCTTTAAATAATTCCCATTTTTCTTTTCCATCAGCTTTATAATCATCCATTCTTTTTTTCATGTCCGTGTTTTCTTGCTGCAAGGCAATTATTTTTTTATTATAATCATTCCTGTCTTCTTTCTTTTCGTTCGAAACTCTTGTTTCAAACTCGGCCATGCTTTTTTGGTTCGCGATTATTTTTTCATCTGTTTCTTTTCTGTAGTTTTCAATATCAGCTACATATTCTTCCTGAGCCTCGTCCAAATCTTTGTTTGCTTGATTTAGGTTTATTTCAGCCTTTGCTACTTTTTCGGCAGATGTTTCACAACCTGATAAAATAGCGCCCACTGTAAAAGCTAAAGAGGCTATTTTTAAAATTTTATTTTTCATTTCGTTTATTTTTTTAACTGATTTTTTATAATACTTGATTTACAAATCAGAAATAACTTTTTGTATTTCAGCTTTTGTTTTACCTAATTTGATTTGAAGCCTTCCGATCATTTCATCTTGTTTGCCTTCTACTAATAATAAATCACTATCAGTTAGCATAGCAAACTTTTGTTTTAGTTTGCCTTTTGTTTCATTCCAACTTCCTTTCAATTCTGTTAAATTTTTCATTTCATTTTTTTTATTTTGTGAAGTAATTTTCACTTTACAAAGGTGATTAACTAAAAAGCCTTTATGTTACATGATGCTGTGAAAACGTTACATCATTCACATATTTGTTTTTGTACAAAAAAGAAACCCACTACAAAACTGTAATGGGTTTTCTTGCTTCTTAATTGTTTGCTATTGGGCAACCAGTTTACCTGATTGTATTGTTTTACCTATATCGTTTATTATTTTATAATAATAAATTCCTGCAGGTAAGTTGCCCGTTTCAAAAGTGGTTAATTGATTGCTAATGTTTACACTCATTACTTCAGCTCCTAAAACATTATACATCTTTAATTGAGTTTTATCAATTTGCGATATATTATTTATAGAAATTGATGTGCTGAATGGATTTGGATAAATGCTAACTGCCTGATATGTTCCATCTAATAATTGAATGCCTGCTGTTGCACAATTAGAGGGTAAAGCAGTTGCAACTATAGTAAGTGCTGTAGTTGTTAAGGCACCTGTTGTGGTAAGCGCTCTGCCATCAAAAGTAACTCCTGTATTTAATGCGCCTAAAGCACCATTATGACATACAATAGTACCTCTGAAAATAGAATAATTATTTATACCAACCGCACCTTCAATTTTCCAGTACACATTTTTTGATTGTGCTCCGTTTATTAAAATAACCTTTGAATAAGTACTTGTAGATAATGCTCCATTTAATTTCATAACAAATACTGCGTTAGTGTTACCTTGAGCATCTAAATAAAGTGTATCTGTAAATACAGTTGCTGCATTTAATAAATAAGTATGTGGTGTAAGCACTAAGTTATTTCCAAATTGTGCAGGGTATAATAATTCAATATCAGTACTTAGTGTATTTAAATAGTTGTATGCATTTAATAAATCAGTAGCGCACTGTGCTGTAGAGTTATCTGGTATATTGTGGATTGTGCCAGTTACAAATGATGGGTTAAAACCCGTAGCAGAACTACTATTACTTCCAACATCACCTGTAACATGTGTTACACCCGAATTAGAAACAGCACCACTTGCCGAAAAAACAGCATAACAAGCTGCCACACCCAGTGTAGGCGCCGTTGGACCTGTTAGCAAAGGGCTGCCACAACCAACTGGCGTGTATGCCAAAACGCCATTAAGCGTAACAGCACCTGCGGTAGACATTGCTCTTCCTTCCAAAGTATCTCCTGTGTTCATATTAATAGCCGCATTGTTTGCAATGATGGTTCCTTTCATGCTGGTACCTGAAGCCATGCTTACTAAACCTTCCACTTTCCAAAATACGTTACAGGCTTGAGCACCATTTTTTAATTTAATTTTTGAATTAGCGTTTGTAGAAAATGAACCTTGAATTTTAATGATAAAAACCGCATTCGTATTATTTTGCGCATCTAAATTCAAATTCAAATTGAGTGTTGAGGCACCTGTAATAGAATACACGCCCGGCACAAGAGTTTGACCATTACCCAATAAAGCTGCCGGAAAAAATGTTGCCGTTGTTGCGGCTAATTGATTATAGGCAGTTAACAAATCGACAGCGCAAGTTGCACTTGTACCATCACCATCATGCATGCCGCCATTAACGTTGCCAAAACCTGTGCTTGAACCATTGTTTGTGCCTACATTACCAGTAACATGAGAAATGCCTGAATTAGTTACCGCTCCGTTAGTAGAAAAAAGAGCAAAATTAACGGCAGTTCCTAAATTGGGAGCTTGTCCGAAATTTGATATTGGGAATAATAAGATAGCTGTTGTTATACCAAGTAATAGTTTCGTTTTCATTTGGGTTTTATTAAATGTGAAAGAATTTTCACAATACAAAGTTGCCCTAGTTTGGCGTTTACATGTTACATAAGCTTGTAAACAAGTTGCATTATTCACATATTCTCTTTTTGTTGCAGTTTTATAGGCATAAAAAAGCGCTGTTTATTAAACAACGCTTTTCATACTGGTTAAGTGGTTACTGTTTTACAAGTGCATTGCCTGCCATTGTTATGCCACCAGTTCTGGTTAAGCCCCTCCCATCTAAACTAGCCCCGGTATTAAATGTGATTGATTGCATCGCCAAAATTGTACCTTTCATAACAGATGTAGTGCCAAAAGTTGCCGAACTACCTACTTGCCAAAAAATATTAGAGGCTGAAGCACCGCCGCTCAAAATAACTTTGCGGCCTGATGTAGTGGTAAGTGTTGATGCTATTTGTATGATAAAAACGGCATTTGGGTTACCTTTTGCATCAAACGTTAAATCGCCGGATGAAATAGCGAGAGATGAAGTGGATTTATAAAGCCCGGGTGTAAGTGTAAGCCCGCCTATGTTACCCGAAAGAGTTACTATATCTGTAGCAACTCTTCCAACTGCATCGTTATAGGCCGAAGTTAAGTCAGTTTTGGCTTGATTGGCGGTTGCATCATTAATATGCTCTGTTCCGGTCAAAATTCCCGGAGGAAATCCGCCAATTGAAGTGCCGGGGCTTAAACCTAAATCGCCGGTAATGGTAGTTGCACCTGTATTGCTTACTGCCGAACCGGCAAGAATAGCAAAGTTAGAAGCCCCTGCTAATGCTACCGCTGCTTGTGTTGTAGTTTGTGTTGGTATTACAACGGGGTTTGCCGGTGGTGTTGTAGAAGTAGAAGATGTTGATGTGCTGCTTTTTTTACAAGCTACAATTAATGCAAGTGATGCTATAGCAACACTTGTTATTAGCGTTTTTGTTTTCATGTTTTTATATTAGATTATTAAAAAAAGTTGTTGTTGTACTGAGTCCTTATATTTAACGATGACCACCCCCGCCATGCGGCTGCTGATTATGTTGTTGTTGAGGAACACTACGTTGTTGCGGAACATTTTGTTGTTGAGAAACAGTACGCTGTTGTGGAATACTTTGTTGCTGAGGAACATTATGCTGCTGAGGGATGCTTTGTTGTTGGCTAGGTGTATTATGTTGCACAGTTGATTGTTGTTGAGGAATATTTTGTTGTTGTTTTGCCATATTATGTTGCACATTTGTTTGCTGTTGTTTAGGTGCATTATATGATTGACTTGCTTGATTTTGTTTCGTTGCATTATTTTGCTGTTTAGGCATAGCATTAACTTTAGCAGGTGCAATATTTTCAGTTCTTATTTCCTGACTTTTAGTTGGGTTATTTGTTTTATTCATTTCGGTTTTTGCGGTGTTTGGTTTGTTTACTGAAACCGGTTGATTTTTATTTTTACTTGCATTTTGTTCGTGTAAAATTTGCTCTGAATTTGGCTTAACATGATTTTCATTTATAGCTAAACGCTCATTATCAGTTGGCTTTCTGCTTAAACCACCCGGGCCATTAAAACTTGAACGGTTTCCGTTATTCTTGCTAACAGTTACTTTTTCCGCGTAGGTGTTATGCACTACATTAGCATTTACATTACTTACCGCAGTATTATATCTAAAAGAACCACCTTCCCATCTTCCACCCGAATAACTGTATCCTT
>Ga0210394_10001362_pt1 | contig 39842 bp, 38 predicted proteins | sample IncBWC12MmetaG_FD_160121 | JGI IMG/M metagenome (GOLD analysis project Ga0210394, IMG submission 160121) | Forest soil microbial communities from Barre Woods Harvard Forest LTER site, Petersham, Massachusetts, United States - Inc-BW-C-12-M | ecosystem: Environmental > Terrestrial > Soil >... | reverse complement strand
GCCACCGAGACTGAGATTGATGATCCTGGCGGGAGTGGTGTTGGTCGGTGCACCGCTCACGGTGATGCCGGCCGCCCAAAGCATGCCGGTGATGATGTCCGAATCGGTGCCGCCGCACACGCCGAGCGCGCGCACCGGCAAAATCTGCGGGTTCCAGGTGACCCCGGCAACGCCGAGCGCGTTGTTGGTGAGCGCTCCGAGCATGCCCGCCACCCGCGTGCCATGCCAGGAGCTCACCTGCGCCTGCGTCTGGTTGGCGCATTCGGCCCTGGACAGATCGGCGCTGCTGATCCAGTCACCGGGATCGGAGGCGTCGGCTCCCGGGCAGGTGTTGTTGTTGGCGACGAACGGATCGGAGATGACGCAGTAGCCGGGCAACAGCCGTCCGCCGTTGGCAACGCTCAGCAGGTCCGGGTGCTCGAAGCGCACCCCGGTGTCGATGTCCGCGATCACCAGCCCCGTCGGCCCGGCGGTGGTGTTCCACGCGCTCTGCGCATCGATGGCGCTCGGCGTGACCGCGGAGCTCGGCATGAGGTACCACTGTTCGCTGTAGAGCGTGTCGTTGGGCGCGGTGTGCACGTAGCGGCGCTGGTCGAGTTCCGCGTACTGCACCTGCGGGTCGGCACGCAGCCGCGCCAGCAGCTCCGCGGGCGTGCCACCGGGCTCCGCCGTCGCCACCTGCAGCACGTGCAGGCGCTCGGTGATGGCGCGCGCGCCCTGCAGCGCCAGCCCGGCGCGCGTTGCCAGGCCCTCGAGACGCGCACCCGCCGCGGCGGCGGCCGCGGGCGTTGCTGCGTCCGCGGCGCGCAGCTTCACGATGATCGCCACGGCTGCCGGGTGGCTGGCGCCGGCGTGGGGATGGCGCCGCACCGGGTTGCGCTCGACGTCGGTCGTTGCCGCAGCCGCCGCCACCGCCACCACCATCAGCAGGATCGTCCAGGCAAACCGCCGCAAGCAAACCTCCCTCGAGCGTCGCGCACCGTCGCCGTGCGCTATGCGCACGCCGCCGCAGACTGCAGTGCAGGATGCCGAGTGCTGCCCGCCGCTGGCAATTCCATTTGCCGAAAAGCGTGAGCCGATACGCCATACTGCCCGCGGCCCGCGGCGCTCGGGCCGCGCCAGGGCGTTCCCGAGACGGCCACCCGCCGCGGGAGTATCCTCGGCGTCGCCTATGAGCGTGATCGCCTCCTTCGCTGCCGATGCCGCGGCCTCACCGGCCGGTGCGCCCGTTGCCGAGGCGCTCGAGAGCAACCACATCGTGTTTTTTCCGCGCTGTCCGCTCGGGCTGCCGGACGAGGCGACGCTGCACTACCTGCGTAACGAGCTGCCGGCGCGCATCAGGCTGAAGAACATCAGCTATCACCCCGAGGCCGACCGCGTCACCGGACTCGAAGCCGACGCCGACACCGAGCGGCGCGTCACCGGCATCCTCAGGGAGCATCTCGCCGCGGTGAGCGCGTTTCTGCACCGCGAGGTTCCGCACCTCACCCCCGACTGGACGATCGGTACCTGCAGCATCCGCCCGATCCAGGAGCGCGGGCGTAACCTCAAGCCGCACGCCAGCAACGAGCTGGTGCACGTCGACGCCGGCGCCTACGGCGCCACCGACGGCGACCGCATCCTGCGCTTCTTCGTCAACTTCAGCGATCACGAGGACCGCGTCTGGGCCACCAAGGGTCCGATCGAGGAGATCGTGCGCCGCTGCGGCCGCGACGCCGGACTGATCGACGCGCGCGGCCGCCTGGCGGTGCGGCTGAAGAAGACGCTGCCGGACCGGGTGCTGAGCGCCGCGGTACGCGGCCTGGCGCGCCTCAACCCGCTCGCGCAGGTGCTCGACACCTCCCCGTACGACCGGGCGATGCGCCGCCTGCACAACTACATGAAGGACGCTGCGGCATTCCACCAGGATCAGCGCGGCTACGAGGAGATCCGCTTCCCGCCCTACTCCGCCTGGATGGTGTTCACCGACGGTGTCAGCCACGCGAGCCTGTCGGGGCAGTTCGCCTTTGTCACCACCATCATCGTGCGCCGCCGCCACATGCGCCAGCCGCAGTTCGCGCCCTTCAACGTGTTGATGAGCCTGCGGGAGCCGCCGCTGGCGGCGCGGGGCTGAAGCCCGGGGTCCGCCTGAGCGCCGCCTCGAGCTTTGTGATCACCTCGGGCGGCTCGATGAGATCCATGACCCCCGGCCTTTCGATCTTGGTGCGCCACGGCAGCTGCGCGGCCGGCCGGCCGAGAAAGCGCCGCGCCGCCTCGTCGAAGTGGTCGGCGCACAGCTCGCGGCTGAAGTACGGACCGCTGCGCGCCGGGTTGGTGGCGGCGTACAACCCCACCACCGGCACGCCGAGCGAGGTCGCCATGTGCGCGGGACCTGAGTCCGGCGTCACGATGGCGCGCGCGCGGCCGAGCAGCGCATAGAACTCCGCCAGCGTATCGGCGCCGGCGAGGTTGGTGCACGGCGCGCGCATGTGCGCGGCGATCTGCGCCGCGGTGCGCTGCTCGAGCGGGGTGCGGCCGCCGCACAGAAGCACCTTCAGTCCCAGGGCGCGCGCCGCGTGGTCGGCGACTGCCGCGTAGCCGGGTACATTCCAGTTGCGCAGCACGTGGCTCGAGCAGGGGCTGATGATGAGCGCCGGCACGCCCTCGGCAATGTGGCGCGCGGCATAGGCGCGCGCCCCCTCCGGCACCGCGATATCCCAGCGGTACTCGCGCTGCGGCACCCCGAGGCGCCGGGCGAAGCCGAACAGCGCGTCCATCACGTGCTCGCGCGGCGCCGGCGCGATACGCGCGTTGCTGAACAACCACTGCAGGTCGAGCGCCCGCTCGCGGTCGTAGCCGAGCCTGACGGGCGCGTGGGCGAGCAGCGCCACCAGGCTCGCGCGCCAGGCGAACTGCATGTGCAGCAGCAGCTCGAAGCAGCGGCCGCGCAGCGCGCGGCGCACACCCGCAAGGCCGGCAAGCCCGGCACGCTTGTCGAACTCGATGAACTCGATGTCGGGGATGCCGCCGGCGAGGCGCGCCTCGTTGCGCCCGATGATCCAGGTGAAGCGCGTCGCCGGCCAGGCACGCTGCAGGGTGCGGATCACCGGCAGGGTGTGACACACGTCGCCGATCGCGGAGAGCTTCACGATCAGCACCGCACGCGGCGGCGCGGCGAACAGCGGCGCCGCCGCCGGCAGCGCCGTCTTCACCCGTCCGGCCCCTGGCGCAGGCGCGACAGCGCCCACAGGCGCAGGTACTTGCGGCGCACGTAGCCGGCTTCCACGCAGTGGAACAGCCAGCCGCGCCAGCCATCGAGCACGCCGCGCTTGACCAGCATGCCGCGCACGAAGCGCCACAACGGGTGCGAGAACACCGCCGCCAGGCTGCCGCGCCGGCCCGCCCGGTACATCTCGTCCGCCATCAGCCGTGCATAGCGGTCGACCCGCGCCAGGTGATCGTCGAGGCTGCGGTAGGCGTGGTGCTCGAGTGGTGCGCGCAGCCGCCCGACGCGGCCCGCCACCGCGATCTTCTCGTGCACCTCGTAGCCGACCCAGCGCGCGGCGCTGCGCCGGTAGAGGCGGATCTTGCGGTCCGGCCAGGCGTTGCCGTGACGCAGGAAGCCGCCGAAGTAGCGGGTGAGGCGCGGCACCGAGTAGCCCGCCACGGCGCCGAATCCGAGCGCCTTGAGCGCCAGGATCTCCGCGCGCAGCGCCGGCGTCACCCACTCGTCCGCGTCCACGCACAGCACCCACTCGTGCTGCGCGAGGTCGGTCGCGTATTGCTTCTGCGAGCGGTAGCCGGGCCAGTCGCGCTCGATGACGCGCGCGCCGCAGCGCGCCGCCAGCTCGCGCGTGCCGTCGGTCGAGTGCGAGTCGACCACGATGATCTCGTCGCAGAAACTCACGGCGGCGAGACAGCGCTCGATGCGCTCCGCCTCGTTGAGCGTGATGATGCAGGCGGACAGCCCGGCAGGCGTCGCGCTCACGTCTTTGCTCCCGGCATGCGTAACGGTCGCCAGCTTACGCGAGCAGCGCCAGCCAGTCGTGATCGCGCGGCCCGCAGGCGACGAACGACGGATTGAGCAGCTCGGCGCGGGTGTTGTATTGCAGCGGCGCGCCATCCAGGCGGCGCACCGACCCGCCGGCCGCCGCCAGCACGGCGTGCGCTGCGGCCGTGTCCCACTCGCTGGTGGGCCCGAGGCGCGGGTAGACGTCCGCCGCGCCTTCCGCAACCAGGCAGAACTTCAACGCGCTACCGATAGCGGTGAGCTGGTGCGACCCGAGACGCTCGAGGAAGCGCGTGAGCGAATCGCCGCGGTGCGAGCGGCTGCCCACCACGCGCACCGGCGTGCCCGAGCGGGCCGCCACCCGGATCGGCGCCGCCCGCTCCTCGCCCTGCTGCCGCCAGGCGCCGCCGCCACTGAGCCCGAGATAGCTGGCATCGCCCAGCGGCACGTGCACCACGCCGAGCGCCGGTGCGTGGCCGCGGATGAGCGCGATGTTCACGGTGAACTGCCCGTTGCGCGCCAGGAACTCGCGGGTGCCGTCGAGCGGATCCACCAGCCAGTACTGCGGCCACTGCGAGCGCTGCGCGAACGGCGTGGCCGCCGCCTCCTCGGACAGCAACGGCACCGCCGGCGTGAGTTGTGCCAGGCGGCTCGCGATCAGGCGGTGGGCGCGCAGGTCCGCCACGGTCAGCGGGGATTGGTCGGCCTTGGTGGTGGCCGCCCAGTCACCGGACCCATAGCTCTCGAGAATCTCGCGCCCCGCCGCGCGCGCGATGCCCACGACCTGCTGCAGCAGCTCGCGGTCGACGGCGGTCATGCCGCGCCGGTCATGCCGAGCGCTTCGAGGCGGGCGATGATGCACGCCGCGGCGGCCTCGGGCTGCATCAGCGTCGTGTCGATGTGGATCTCCGCAGCCTCGGGCGGCTCGTAGGGCGAGTCGATGCCGGTGAAGTTCTTCAGCTCGCCGCGGCGCGCCTTGCGGTACAGCCCCTTGACGTCGCGGCGCTCGGCTTCGGCGAGCGGCGTGTCGACGAATACCTCGAGAAACTCCCCCGGCGCGAACAGGTCGCGCGCCATGCGCCGCTCGGAGCGGAACGGCGAGATGAAGGACACCAGCACGATCAGGCCGGCATCCACCATGAGCCGCGAGACTTCCGCGACGCGGCGGATATTCTCCACCCGGTCCTGCGCGGTGAAGCCGAGATCCTTGTTCAGGCCGTGGCGCACGTTGTCGCCGTCGAGCAGGTAGGTGTGCCGGCCGGAGGCGGTCAGCTGCTTCTCGACGATGTTGGCGATCGTGGACTTGCCGGCCCCGGACAGGCCGGTGAGCCACAGCACGCACGCGCGCTGGCCCTTGAGACGCGCGCGCAGCTGCTTGTCGACGTCGAGCGCCTGCCAGTGCACGTTCTGCGAGCGCCGCAGCGCGAAAGTGATGAGTCCGGCGCCGACGGTGTTGTTGCTGAGGCGGTCGATGAGAATGAAGCCGCCGAGCGCGCGGTTTACAGCGTACGGCTCGAAGGCGATGGCGCGATCGAGCTCCAGCTCGCACACGCCGATGTCGTTCAGCTCCAGCCGCCCGGCGGGCTCGTGCTCGAGCGTATTGACGTTAATGCGGTGCTTGAGCGGCGTGATGGTCGCCGACACCGTGCGGCTGCCGGACTTCATCAGGTAGGCGCGCCCCTGCAGCATCGGCTCGTCGTGCAGCCAGACGATGGTGGCCTCGAACTGGTCGGCGACCTGCGGCGGATCGTCGGCGACCGCCAGCACGTCGCCGCGGCTCACATCGACCTCGGCGTCGAGGGTCAGCGTGACCGACTGTCCGGCGAGTGCCGCCTCGAGATCGCCGTCCGCGGTGACGATGCGCGCCACGCGGCACTCGCGTCCCGAGGGCAGCACGCGGATGCGCTCGCCCCTGCCGATGCGGCCGCTGGCGACCAGGCCGGCAAAGCCGCGAAACTCCGCGTGCGGGCGGTTCACCCACTGCACCGGCATGCGGAACGGCCGGCCGGCGAGCGCGGTGTCGACCTCGACGCTCTCCAGCTGCCCGAGCAGCGTGGCGCCGGTGTACCACGGCATGTTGGCGCTGCGCGCGCTGACGTTGTCGCCGTGCACCGCCGCCACCGGGATGGCGGTGATGTCGCTGAGCCCGAGCCGCTCGGCGAAGGCGCGATAGTCGGCGACGATCGCCTCGAAGCTGCCGCGCGCATAGCCCACCAGGTCCATCTTGTTGACGGCGAGCACCACGCGGCGGATGCCGAGCAGCTGCACCAGGAAGCTGTGGCGGCGTGTCTGCGTCAGCACGCCCTTGCGCGCATCGATGAGAATCACCGCCAGCTCCGCGGTCGAAGCCCCGGTCACCATGTTGCGGGTGTATTGCTCGTGCCCGGGAGTGTCGGCGACGATGAACTTACGGCGCGCGGTGGCGAAGAAGCGGTAGGCGACGTCGATGGTGATGCCCTGCTCGCGCTCGGCGGCCAGTCCGTCCACCAGCAGCGCGAAGTCGAGCTCGTCGCCGCGGGTGCCGACTTTCTTCGAGTCGGCGGCGAGCTGTGCCAGCTGGTCGTCGCAGATCATCTGCGACTCGTACAGCAGCCGCCCGATGAGCGTCGACTTGCCGTCGTCCACCGAGCCGCAGGTGATGAAGCGCAACAGGCTCTTGCGCTCGTGCGCCCGCAGGCGGGCACCGATGTCGGCGGCGGGCAGCGCGGGTGCGGACGCCATCAGAAGTAACCTTCCTGCTTCTTCTTCTCCATGGAGGCGGCCGCGTCGTGGTCGATCGCACGTCCCTGGCGCTCGGAGGAGCGCGTCAGCAGCATCTCCTCGATGATCGCCGGCAGCGTGTCGGCGTCGCTCTCGATGGCACCGGTGAGCGGATAGCAGCCGAGGGTGCGGAAGCGCACTTTCTTGAGCTGCGGCCGCTCGCCGGGGCGCAGCGGCAGCCGCTCATCGTCCACCATGATCAGCATGCCGTCGCGCTCGACCACCGGGCGGATCGCGGCCAGGTACAGCGGCACGATCGGCACCTGCTCGCGCCAGATGTATTGCCACACGTCGAGCTCGGTCCAGTTGGACAGCGGAAAGACCCGCAGGCTCTCGCCCGGGCGCTTGCGCGTGTTGTACAGCGACCAGAGCTCGGGGCGCTGCTGCTTCGGATCCCAGCGGTGAGCGGCGCTGCGGAAGGAGAACACCCGCTCCTTGGCGCGACTCTTCTCCTCGTCGCGCCGCGCACCACCGAAGGCGGCGTCGAAGCCGTAATGGTCGAGCGCCTGGCGCAGCGCCTGCGTCTTCATGACATCGGTGTGCACCTGCGAGCCGTGGGTGAACGGCCCGATGCCCGCGGCCAGCCCCTCGCGGTTCACGTGCACCAGCAGCTGCATACCGAGCTGCTGCGCCATCCGATCGCGGAACTGGTACATGGCACGGAATTTCCAGGTGGTATCCACGTGCAGCAGCGGGAACGGCGGCGGCGCGGGGTGGAAGGCCTTCACCGCGAGGTGCAGCATCACGGCGCTGTCCTTGCCGATCGAGTAGAGCATCACCGGCCGATCGCACTCGGCCACCACCTCGCGCATGATGTGAATGCTCTCGGCCTCGAGGCGCTGCAGGTGCGTGAGCGTCCCGGGGACCGGGGTCGCCGCCGCCCCCTGGCCTTCCGCGGCAGCGCTCACCGGTACGGCATCTGACATCCGCTGAGTGTAATCAACCACTCCGCCCCGGTGTAGGTAGCGGTGGGCAGCCGCCGGCGCCGGCAGCGGCCCGCGGGCGGGCCAGGCCGAGCGCGCAACGCCCGCCCGGCCGCCGCCGAAATGCGACGAAGGCACTGGAGAGCGTCGTGTGGGCGTGCTCTACTCAGGGGCGTGCCTCGCCACGCCCAAGCGCTGATTTCCGGCTGTCTGCTGGGGCTCATTATGTCGGCTCCGCTGGCCGCTGATCCCACGGGGCAGACCGGCGGCCCCGAGCCACAGCCGGCGCCGGTTCCGGCGGCCCCGGCGGCCGCGGAAACCGCGGCACCGACACAGGCCCCGGCGGCGCCCACCGCTCTGCCCTCGCCGGCCGAAGCGCTGGCAGAGGTCATCGTGCAGACCACCGAGCCGCGCTTCGTCTCCCCGACGCGGCGCGATCGCATCGGCCGCATCTGGGCGCCGGTGCTGATCGACGGCAAGGGACCGTACCGCCTGGTGCTCGACACCGGCGCGACCCGCTCCGCGCTCGCCGCACGCGCGGCGCTCAGCCTCGGCAACGCGCAGGTCGCGACCACAGTAGTGACCGGTTTCACCGGGTCGGCGGTGGTCCCGACCGTCAAGGTGAGCCGCATGGAGGTGGGCGACCTGCTGTTCGGGCCCACCGAGCTGCCGGTGCTCGCGGATGTGTTCGGCGGCGCGCAGGGGGTGCTGGGTATCGAAGGCCTGGCGAACAAGCGCATCTACGCCGACTTCACGCACGACCGCCTCGAGATCAGCTACTCCCACGGCGAGCGGGCGCGGCGCGACTTCGCCACCGTGCCGCTGCGCCAGGTGAACGGGCTGTTGATTGCGGATGTGCGCGTACGCGGCATACGGACCAAGGCGATCATCGACACCGGCGCGCAGAGCACCGTGGGCAACGTGGCGCTGCGCGATGCGCTGACGCGTCGTCCGAGCGACGGGCGGCGCGAAGAAATCGTCGGGGTCACCCTCGATGTGCAGAGCGGCGACAACATTCCCGCCGGCGACATCGACTTCGGCAGTCTCAAGATCAAAGGCGCACACATCACCTTCGGCGACATGTACCTGTTCAAGCACTGGAAAATGACCGACGAGCCGGCGCTCACTCTCGGCATGGACCTGCTCGGCTCGTTCGACGTGCTCATCATCGACTACAACCGCCGCGAGTTGCAGATCCGCACGCGCGAGGCGTTCGCCCCCTGGTGAGCCTCACATCGAGGTGGTGCGCTCCGGCGCCACCTTGTAGATCACCCGCACCTCGCCGGGCTGGCGGTACGGGTACTTGTCCTGGCCCAGGTACTTCTTCGCCATCGCATCGATGTGCTGGTCGGCACCCTGGTGAGTGCGCTCCACGACCCGCCCGCGCACCTCGAGGTAGCGGTAGGGATTCTCCGGGTCGGCGATGGACATGGCCACGCGCGGGTCGCGCTGCATGTTCTTGTCCTTCTGCCGCCCTTCGGCGGTATTGATCACCACGTGCTGCCCGTCGTAGTCCACCCAAACTGGCGTGGTCTGCGGCTTGCCATCGGCCATCAGCGTCGCCAGGTGCGCGAACGCCTTCTTACTGAACAGGTCGAGATGCGAAGCGGGAATGCCTGACTGGGACATGATGCTCTCCTTGACTTTCTTCAGGATGCTCCGCGTGCCGGCTGCCCCATGCGCAGAAACCGCCGCCGCTCGTTCCACTGGTGTCGTGCGTGCAGCCGCTCGGACGGGTTGGTGGCCTCCGGGGGCAACGCCTGCAGCGCACGCAGCGCGGCGGCGTGCGCCATGGCCACCGCCGGATCGGTCTGCAATAGCGCCCGGTAATGCTCGAGAAACGCCTGCTCGGCAGGGGCACCGCCGCCGGTCAGCAGCTCGCGCGCATGCGCGCCGATGGCCGCGCTCTCGCTCGCCGGCAGGTCGTGCACGTGCGCCAGCGCATGATCGAGATCGGCGATCAGTCGGTACAGCGGTTGCAGCCAGGCCCAATCGGGGCTGGTGGTGATCTGCTGCAGCCGCTCCAGGGGTGAAGCCGGCGGCGCGAAATGCCGCTCCGCCTCCAGCAGCGCACCGAGTACGCCCTGCAGCGCGGTGCTGCTGTTGCGCAGAGCCTCAAGCCAAGGGCGTTCTGAAGACATCTCCTGCTCCGCCTGCGTCCAGCTGCACCGGCGCTTTCCGCAGCGCGCATTCTAGCCTCCCGCCGCCCGGCCCGCATGCGGCGGCAGCGGCCGCGCGGTCAGCTCGCCGATGTGCTCGAGCGTGAGGTCCGCCGCGGGCCAGCGGGCGAGCTCGCGCGCATCGAGCGCGTAGTGGCCCTGGCGTACGAACACGGTGGTGAGCCGCTCGCCCCAGCTCTCCTTCATGGCGGCGAGAATGCGCAGCTTGTCGTCGAACATCACGTAATGCCCGGCGGGGTAGCGGCGCGCCACCGCGGCGAGCATCTGCTCCTTGTGCAGATAGATGAGCACCCGCCCGTCGACCGCGGCCCACAGGCCGGCACGCTGCACCTTGTGCGGCTGGAAGACCACGTCACCGTCGGACAGGATGACCGTCGGTCCCGTGCGGCCGCAACGCCTGAGCGCGGCAAGCGCGCGCGGGTACAGGCGCCGCCGGAACGGGTAGTCGAGCAGGAACAGCGAAACGCGCAGCAGCTGCAGGTCGTCCTGGTGCTCGACACGGTAGCGCTGCAGCGCGCCGAGATAGTCGGCATAGCCGAGCTCGCTGCGCAGCTCCTCGAAGATCTGCCAGTAGCGATCGCGGCTCGCCCGGCCAACCTCGCGCTGCAGATGGGCGGACAGGTCGTCCTGGACCGCATCGTTGTCGAGCAGCGTGTTGTCGACGTCGAACAGGAACACGACCTGCGGGGGCGGCGGCATGCACTTCAGTGTACGCAAATGCAAGAGGCCGCGGGACTTGCGCCCCGCGCGGCCTCACATCCTCTTGAACTTCGGCGGTGCGCGCGTTCAGCGCGCGCTGTAGCCGCGTGCGTCCAGGCACGCGATCATGGCGCGCCGGTAGTCGGCGAGGTTACCGCCGCTCTGCGTCCCCGGCCGCGTGGGATCGAAGCCGGTCTGGTTTGCCGCCCAGCTGTGGCACTCGTAGCGATCGTTCTGCGTCTGCGCGTCGCTCTGGCCGTTGCGCGGGTAGAGGAAGACGTCCGCACCCGCACCGCTCGGCGAGGCACCGGCAGGCGGCGCTGCACCGGGAGGTACCGCACCGGCAGGCGGCGCCGCGTCGCTGTACTGCGGAGGCGCAGACTGGGCGTACTGGCCACTGTCATCGTTATCGCCGTTATCGGCGCTCACATCGCCGGTCTGTCCCGCCACGGGCGGCGGGTCGGTGACCACGTAGCCGTTATATCCCGGGCTCCAGGTGTAGTAGACGTTGTTCCAGTAGTAGTAAGGAAGCCCGCCCCACCAGAAGGTCGCATAGCCGAGCGGCAGCACCGGCAGGAACCAGGCATAACCGGGGTTGAACCACACGTGCGGCCAGAACACCCCGTGCCAATATCCGCCCCCCCAGTAGTGCCCACCATGCCAGTAGCCGTTGCCGCGGGCCCATCCCGCGCCAGCGCCATGGTAGCCACCGACCCAACCGGAGTGCGGCGCCGCGAAGTGCGTGGCGGCGAAGCCTCCGTGCGGGGCGCTGTAATAGTGGCCGCCCGCGGCGAAATGCGGGGCGGCAACGTGCGCCCCGCCGCCAAAGCGGGCGCCACCCATCGCGTGGCCGCCGCCGCCGTGCGCCCCGCCGCTAACGTGTCCGCCACCGCCGCCGCCACCGTGCCCGCCGCCACCACCCCCGCCGCCGCCACCGCTGTGCTGGGCATAGGTCAAAGCCGGCGCAGCCGCTACCGCCAGTCCGAGCAGCACGGCTGCGGCGGTCTGTACGACATGACGCGCTCTCGCTGTATTCACGTTTCACCTCGGTCGCGCCGGACAGCTCCAGGAAGGCCTCACCGGCTGAATGATTAGACGCCTCGCAGGCGCCACCGTTCAAGCTCTCACCCCACAAAACGCGCCGACGCTGCCCGGCGTTGACGTGTCATAACTCATGGGGCTGTTTCAGGTTTTTTAAAGCCTGGCCGCCAGGGCACGGGCGCAACGCGCGTTCATGTGCCGTTCAGCCGCCCGCAAGCGTTGCCGTTCCCGCAAGCCGCCTGCGCCCTCAAAAAACCATATTGAGCGCCACGGCGGGCGTCACGCTCGCCGTCGCATTGCGACCGATCTCGATGATTCGCACCCCGAGCAGCGCGCCCACGCGGCTGCTGAAGTTGTATTCGACCGCCGGCGCGAAGGCGAGCGACCAGGAGGATCCGCTGGCACTCTGGAAGGAGGCGAAGCCGGGCGGGGTGCCCGGCACCACAGGCACGCCGCCGGGCACGCTGCCGCGCACTGCGGTGCTGGCGTTGCCCTGGTAGAGCACGTCGAGCGCCAGCACCCAGCTGCGCGTCAGGCTGTATTCCGCAGCGGCGTCCGCGGTGAAGCCGTTGCCCGGCCAGGCGCGCCCCGCAAAGCCCCGGCTGGTGCCGTAGACGCTCAGGTCGTGCACGCTCGCCGAGGAAGAGAGGTCGTAGGTGAGATCGAGCCGGGCGCGCAGGATTCTGCCGTTCGGCATCCAGAAGTAATCCTGCGAGTAGAGCGCCAGCGCGGTGCTATAGGCGCCCGCGCCGAAGCCATCGCTCGGCCGGCCGAGGCGGTCATAACGGCCGGTCGGCAGCGTCTCCTGCAGCACCAGCGAGATGGCCGGGGTGCGGTGCCCGTCCTGGTACTGAGTGAGGCCGTAACCGGCCTGCAGCGTCAGATCGCCGATGCCGATGCCGGAGCTGTTGAGCGCGCCCGCCGGCTCGTTGTAGAGAAAACGCGGAATGAGACCGGCGGTGACGCGGTCGGTGAGGCCGTAGAGCACGTAGGTGAGCGAGCCCAGATCGTGCTCGTACGGACCGCCGTGGCGGTCCCCGGCGGTATCGAAGTGGCCGTTGCTGATGATGTCGAACAGGTACGGCTCGAGCAGTACGTGCCCCTGGGGCAACGTCGCCGCCGACGGCGCCAGCATCGGCCCGGTCCACCAGGCGTCCTCGCGCGCTTCGTCCGCGCGCGTGACGGCGGCTGCCAGTAGCAGTGCGCAGGCCAGCCAGATTCTGCTCATGTTGCCCGTCGTCCCCCGTCGCCGTGCGCGATGATCGGCGCAGTGCCACCGACAGCGCTCGCCATTTCCGGACCTGTCGTACGCGCGCCGTCCGCGAACATACGCAACTCGCGCCGCCGCCGTCACCCGCAATGCGACCGGCAGATGCCGGCGCGCGGCGTGTGCGTCGCTCACCGCTCCCTGCCCGGCCGCGCCCGAAGCCAACATCCGCGAATGTGACGCGTATCACATTGTGCCGCGGGTTAACTTTCCGTCACAAACGTAAGCAGTTCGCAAGGTGCGACGTTGTTAACGCCTGTAAGCCGGGGGTTCCGGCTCAAATAGCGACCGCTGAAAAACCTTTGTGAGGAGCACACCATGTTCAAGTCCGTTCGCACCGCGCTGACGGTCGCTGCCGCGACCCTGGCGCTGACCACTCTTGCCACCAGCGCGCTGGCCGACGACACGCAGTGGCAGAAGGATCACCCGCGCCGTGAGCAGGTGAACAACCGCCTCGGTAACCAGAACCAGCGCATCAAGACGGAGCGCAAGGAAGGCGAGATCACCAAGGCGCAGGCCGCCAAGCTGCACAGCGAGGATCACGCCATCCGCAAGGAAGAGCGCACCATGGCCAGCACCAACGGTGGCCACATCACCAAGGCGGAACAGAAGTCGCTGAACCAGCAGGAGAACCAGGTCAGCAAGCAGATCGGCAAGTAACAGACCGGACGCTTAAGCGGGCGGAAGCGCGGCGCAACGCGCTTCCGCCCCTTTTTTTCCGCGGCGCGCGCCAGGCAGCGCACCGCTTCAGGCCTGCAGCGAGAACGGCGTGAAGTTCGTGCCGCGGTCGTAGTAGTCCTCGTGCTCGGCGCGCTTCAGGAACCCGACCATCCAGTAGGTGAGCGGCGTGGCGAGCACCTCCCAGGCGGATTTCAGCAGGTACTGCGTGGCGGTCACGGTGACGAGCTCGGTCGTCGGCCACAGCCCGCCGAAGGCGAGCGTGTAGAACAGAGCCGAGTCGACCAGCTCGCCGCACAGCGTCGAGCCGATGGTGCGCGTCCACAGCCAGCGCCCGCGCGTCCACAGCTTCATCTTGGCGAGCACGTAGCTGTTGACGAACGAGCCGCACCAGAAAGCCACCATCGAGCCGCAGGCGATGCGCGGGGTGTTGCCGAACATCTCCTCCACCGCCGCCTGCCGCGCGCGCCAGAACTCCGCCGGCGGCAGGTGCACGATGACCACCGACATCACCGAGGCAAAGCCGAGCGCGGCAAAGCCGCTCCACACGACACGCCGGTCGCGCGCGTAGCCGTACACCTCGGTGAGGACGTCGCCGAAGAAATACGAGATCGGAAAGAACAACACCCCCGCCATGAAGGTCACCGATCCGATCACCGGCACCTGTACGGTCGAGAGCTTGGCGGCGCCGATGAGGTTCGCGCACAGCACCACGCAAACGTACGCGCCGAGGATCAGATCGTAATAGCGGTAGCTCTTCACGCGGTACGCGATCGTAGCAAGGCGCGCGCCGCCGGGGGACTTCAGGGCGGTCGCGCCGGCAGCACGACACCGGCCGCCTCGCCGAAGCCGATGCGGGCAAAGCCGCGGCGCTCGCAGCAGGCGCGCAGGATGACCCGGTCGCCGTCCTCGAGAAAGGTGCGCGTCTCGCCGCCGGGCAGCGCCAGTGGCTGGCGGCCGCCGGCACTCAGCTCGAGCAGCGAGCCGGCCTCGTGCGGATGCGGACCGGACTGTGTGCCGCTGCCGAACAGATCGCCGGGGCGCAGATTGCAGCCATTGACCGTGTGGTGCGCCACCATGTGCGCCACGGTCCACCACGAGTCGCGGAAGCTCGCCTGCGACAGCCGCTGCGCCGGCAGGCCGGCGGCACGCATACGCGCGCTCTCGAGCCACGCTTCCAGACGGATATCGAGCGCACCGGCGGCGCGCGTCGCCGGATCGTCCAGGTAGGCGAGCGGCGCCGGCTCGCCCGGCGGGCGCGTCCAGGGCGCACGGAACGGTGCCAGCGCCTCGAGCGTGACCACCCACGGCGAGATCGTGGTGGCGAAGTTCTTGCCGAGGAACGGCCCGAGCGGCTGGTACTCGAACGCCTGCACGTCGCGCGCCGACCAGTCGTTGAGCAGGCACAGGCCGAACACGTGCCGCTCGGCCTGCGCCAGCGACACGCGGTCGCCGCGCGCGTTGCCACGGCCGACGAACACCCCGACCTCGAGCTCGTAATCCAGCCGCTGCGTGGCGCTGAGCTGCGGCCGTTCGGCGCCAGGCGCCATCACCTGCCCCTGCGGCCGCCGCACCTCCTGGCCCGACACGCCCACCGAGGAGGCGCGCCCGTGGTAGGCAATCGGCAGCCACTTGTAGTTGGGCAGCAGCGGATGGTCGGGGCGGAACAGCCGCCCCACCGTGGTGGCGTGATGGATGGAGGCGTAGAAATCGGTGAAATCCCCGATGCGCGCCGCGGTGCGGTATTCGGCGGCCGCCTGCGGCACGAGCAGCGGCCGCAGCCGCGCGGCGAGCGGCGCTGCGGTGCGCAGCGCCGCCGACAGCGCCGCACGCAAGGCGCCGCTCGCGTCCGGCCCCTGCCCCATGAACTCGTTCAGCGTCGGCTGCGCACAGGCGGCCAGCGCCTGCGCCGCGAGCCCCTCGAGCACGCCGAGCTGATGCAGCGCGCCCAGGTCGAGCACCTGATCGCCGATCGCCACCCCGCCGCGGAAGCTGTCGCTGCTGCCGCCCCGCCGGAAGGCGGCGAACGGCAGGTTCTGCAGCGGGAAGTCCGTCCCCGGCAGGTTGGCGGAGCCGACCCAGCTCTGCAGCGCCGGGTCGTGCGTCGCATTGAGCGCGCTCATCGGCGCGCGCGCCGCCGGCGGCCGCCGCGCGCCCGCGCCGGCGCGCCCGGCGCCGCCCCTGTAGGCGCGGACGGCGGGGCGAAGTAGCGGCGCAGCTCGCGCCACACCTGACCATAGTCGCGCTGCAGCAGGGGCGTCTCGAGCGCAAAGCGTGTGGGGCGGATCAGCGCGCACGTCTCGAACATGAAGGCCATGGTGTCCTCGAGTGCCAGCGGCTGCGAGGTGTCGGCGTGCATCGCCTTCTCATAGGTGGCGGCGTCGGGTCCGTGCCCGGTCATGCAGTTGTGCAGCGACGCGCCCCCCGGCGCGAACCCCTGCGCCTTGGCGTCGTACACCCCGGCGATGAGCCCCATGAACTCGCTGGCGATATTGCGGTGGAACCATGGCGGGCGGAAGGTGTCCTGCATCACCAGCCAGCGCGGCGGAAAGATCACGAAGTCGAGCGCGTCGACCCCGGGCGTATCGCTGATCGACTGCAGCACCAGGAATATCGAAGGATCCGGGTGATCGAAGCTCACCGAGCCGAGCGTGTTGAAGCGACGCAGATCGTAGCGGTACGGCGCGTGGTTGCCGTGCCAGGCGACCACATCGAGCGGCGAGTGGTCGATGCGCGCCGTCCACAGCTGGCCGGCGAACTTCGCCACCAGCTCGAAGTCCCCGGCGCGATCCTCGTACCAGGCCACGGGCGTCTCGAAGTCGCGTGGGTTGGCGAGCCCGTTGGCGCCGATCGGCCCGAGATCGGGCAGCTTGAGCGGCGCGCCGAAGTTTTCGCAGACGTAGCCGCGCGCGGCGCCCTCGAGCAGCTCCACCCGCAGGCGCAGGCCGCGCGGGATCACCGCAATCTGCAGCGGCGCGACCTCGATCACTCCCAGCTCGGTGAGCAGGCGCAGCCCGCCCTGCTGCGGCACGATCAGCAGCTCGCCGTCGGCGTCATGGAAGAAGCGCTCGGTCATGGAGCGGTTCGCCACGTACCAGTGGATGCCGCAGCCGCTGTGGCTGTCGGGGGAGCCGTTGCCCCCGAGCGTCGCCAGCCCGTCGATGAAGTCGAGCGGCGCGCGCGGCACCGGCGGCGGATTCCAGCGCAGCGGGTTGGGCGCGGGCGCGAGCTCGTCGAAGCGGCTGGTGAAGCGCCGCGCGCCGAGCGGCGCGAAGCTGCCGTGCACCGCCGCCGGGCGGATGCGGTACAGCCAGCTGCGACGGTTGGCGTGCCGCGGCGCGGTGAAGGCGGTTCCGGAGAACTGCTCCGCGTACAGGCCGTAGGCCGGCCGCTGCGGCGAATTGCGCCCGAGGGGCAGCGCCCCCGGCAGCGCCTCGGTGGCGAAGTGATTGCCGAAGCCGCTTTGATAGCGGGCCGCGCCGCCGCCGGCGGTAGCCGCCGCCCCGCGCTCTGCCACACTCATGAACCTATAATGTGGTACACCGGTTGCGCCCGCAACTGTTCGGAGAGCATCGTGGCCGCGCGATCCGCCCCTGGCACTGCGCTGAGGCTGGCAGGATTCGTGCCGTTCCGCCTCAACCGGCTGGCGGCGGCGGTCAGCCAGCATCTGGCGGTCATCTACCGCACGCGCTTTGCGCTCGAGATACCCGAGTGGCGCGTGATCGCCACCGTCGGCGAGCGGCGCGGCTGCACCGCGCAGCAGGTGGCCGCGAGCACCCGCATGCACAAGACACGCGTCAGCCGCGCCAGCGCCCAGCTGCGCCGGCGCGGGCTGATCGCGCGGGTGGCGAGCGCACGCGACGGCCGCGAGATGCAGTTGCGCCTCACCGCCAGCGGACGGCGGCTGTACGCGCAGCTCGTGCCACTCGCACTGGCACGCGAGCGCGGCCTGATGCGCTGCATGAGCGCCGTGGAGCGGCGCGCCTTCCTGCGCGGGCTCGAGCGGCTCGAGGAGTTCCTGGCGCTGCGTAAGGCGGGCGACCGCTGAGCTGCTAACATGCCGCGCATGTCGCAGCTCGGTCGGTTTGCAGTTGCGTGGCGGTTGATGCTGGCGGCTGCGGTGGCGGCCGCCGGCGCCGCGGCTGGCGGCGACGCGACGCCGATCGGCACCGCGTGGACGCCGGTGGCGCACTCGGCGCTGCTGGTGCTCGAGGCGGCGAGGCAGCCGCAGGGGCTGGCGTTACAGCTGCGGCGCAGCGACGGCGCCGCGCTCGCCGGGACTGATCTCAGCGTTTCCATCGACGGGCGCGCCGTGACGGCAGCCGCCGCCGGCGCGCAGCGCTGGTCGGTCCGGTGGCCGCAACCGCCCGCGAGTGGCGCTCACCGCCTCGAGGTGATGGTCGCCCACGACGGCATCCGCGAGGTGCTCGATGGCACCGTCGCCGCCGCGGCGGCCGCTCCGGTCGCTGCCGGCGGCGGCGGACTGCTGCGCGATCACAAGCAGCTCGCCTGGTGGATCCTCAACATCGCCATCGTGCTGATCGCGGTGATCGCGATTTCGCGCCGCATGTCGTGAGCGGTCACTGCGCCGTGAGCGAGCGCAGCAAGCGATAGAAGAACAGATTCCCCTGGTAGAAAGCCGCCACGCGCACCCGCTCATCGCGTCCGTGGGCATGCATGTCGTCGCGATCCACGGCGATGCCGGCGACGCCGTAGGTGGGCAGGCCCGCCGCACGTGTGTAAATGCCGTCGGTCGCGCCGGCGTTCATGAACGGCACCACCGGCAGGCCCGGCCAGATGCCGGCCACCGTGCCTTCGAGGGGCTTGAGGAGCTGCGGCAGCAGCGGTGAGGGTGGCAGGGCGCGTTGCTCGGGAGCGGTGTCGGAGACCGCCCCGTCGTTGGCCACGTAACGCACCGTGATGCCGGAGTCGTTCAGTACCCGCATCAGCTCGCGGCGCACCTCCTCCTTCGAATGTCCGGGCAGGATGCGGCAGTTCACTACCGCCTCGGCGCGCTGCGGCAGGGCGTTGTTCGCATGACCGCCGCTCAGGCGGGTCGCCACGCAGGTGGTGCGCAGCAGCGAGTTGAACTCCGGCTCCTGCGACAGTCGCGCCAGCGCCTGCGCGTCGGCCGGCGTGGCCGCGACGGCGCGCATGTCGGCGGCCCGCTGCCCGCTGCCGGCGGCGGCCATGCGCGCGAAATAGGCGCGGGTCACCTCGTTGAGCTCAAAGGGGAACACGTAGCCGCCGATGCTGATCAGCCCCTGCGCCAGCTCGTAGATGGCATTGTCGGGCCGCGGCAGGGAGCTGTGGCCGCCACGGTTGGTGACGGTCAGCTGGTAATCGGCATACATCTTCTCGGTGGCGCTCAGCGCGAACTCCTGCGGCACGCCGTGCTCGGAGGTGATCGAGTAACCGACCAGGCCGTCGTGATTCAGCACGAACTCCGCGTCGATCAGCTCGCGATGGTTCCGCAGCAGCCACTCCACGCCGTTGCAGCAGCCGCCCTCCTCGTCCGCGGTGAGCGCGAGGATGATGTCGCGGCGCGGACGGTAGCCTTGCTGCTGCATGCGCAGCAATGCGCTCGCCATGATGGCATCGCCGCTCTTCATGTCGAGCGAGCCGCGACCGTAGAAGTAGCCGTCCTTCTCGACGAGGTTGAACGGGTCGGTGCTCCAGTCCTCGCGCCGCGCTTCCACCACGTCGAGGTGGCCGATGAGCAGTACCGGCCGGTGCCGCCCGCTGCCATGCAGCCGCACCACCAGGTTCTTCTTGCGATCGTTGGGCCCGAGCACCACGACGTCGGCGGCCGGGAAGCCGGCGGCGCGAAAGCGCTGCGCGACGGCTTCGGCTGCCGTAGTGACGTTGCCGCTCGAGTCGGTGGTATTGATGTCGACCAGCTGCTGATAGATGTCGCGGGCCAGCGCATCGGCGGCGGCCTGCCCGGGCTCGGCAGGGGCGGCGGGCGCGGCGCTGCAGGCGCCGGACACCGTGAGCAGTGCAGCGGCGATGGCGCGGTACAGGGGTGCGGTCATGGTGAGTCTCCGGCGCTCACCGCGCGCTGTTTCCCGGAGCCACCACCAGCAAGCGGAAGGTCCCGGGCAGGATCGCCCCGCGCGGGTGCGGGTGCTCGGCTGTGGCCGGCGGTGGTGCCCCGAAATTGGCCGTCACCAGGAATACACGGTGGCTGTGCTCATCGAGCGCCATGGTGCGCGCCCCGCGCTGCGTCGCCACGGACTGCGCCACTGCGGGCGTACCCGCAGCGCTCAGCCTCACCGCGGTGAGCACCCCCTCCCCGCAGGAGGCGAAGGCGAGGCGCAGCTGTGGATCGTACCTGGCGCCGTCCACTCCTTCGCCGATGGGCGCGGTGCCGAGCACCCGGCCGCTGGTCGCATCCAGCACCGCCATTACCTTGTTGTCGCACCCGGCGAACAGCTTGTGGCCGTCGCGGTCCAGCGCCAGTCCCGAGGGCTGCTCGCAGCCGGGGATCGGCCAGCGCTGCGTGACGGTGAGCTGCCGCGGATCGATCACGGCGAGCATGTTCTTGTCCTCGAGATTCACGTAGACGTGACCCCGGCCGTCGGCAACCGCGAACTCCGGTTTCGCATCGAGCGCGATCGTGCCGATCACCGCATCCGTGCTGGCATCGACCACGGTGGCGTTGCGGCCGCGGCCATTGAAGGAGAACACCCGCCGGGTCGCAGCGTCGTAGATGATGGCGTCCGGATTGTCGCCGGTGGTCTTGATCTCCTTCAGCCGCGCGAGCGTCTTCAGATCAAACACCACGATGCTGTTCGCGCGCCCGGCGCTGATGTAGCCGTGCCCCACGTGGGCTGCGAGCGCAATGCCGTGCACCCCGGGCGTATCGGCGATGGTGCCGACGAGCGCCAGCCGCTGCGTGTCGACCACCTGCACGACGGTGCCGTGCGCGATGAACAGCCGCTCGCCGCCCTGCTCGAAGGTGAGATCATCCCAGCCGTCATCGCCCGGCAGCGGCACCTCGTGCGCCAGCTGAAACTGCGGCAGCGATTGCGCCTGGCCAGCGCTTACCGCCAGCGCGAGCGCGCCGGTGGCCGCGAGGCAGGCGCGTACGGCAGGTCGGAAAAATCTCCGCTTCATGCGAGGCACTCCTTTTCAATCAGTGAATCAGGCGCGCACACAGATCGAGCAGCGGCGCGGGCAGTACGCCCAGCAGCAGCACCGCCGCGGCGTTGATGCCGAGCGCCAGGCGCACGCCCGGCTCGCGCCTGGCGGCCGGCCGCGAGCCCGCCGGCTCGTCGAAATACATCAGCTTGATGACGCGCAGGTAGTAGTACGCGCCTACCACCGACATGGCGGCGGCGAGCACCACCAGCCACAGATGCTGCGTCTCCCACAGCACCTGGAAGATCCGCAGCTTCGCCCAGAAGCCGACGAACGGCGGCACGCCGGCGGTGGAAAACATCAGCACCAGCATCGCGCCGGCCAGCAGCGGATCACGCCGATGCAGGCCCTTCAGATCGTCGAGCCGGTCCGCCTCGAAACCCTTGGCGCTGCTCAGCAGGATCACGCCGAAGGAGCCGAGCGCCACCAGCACGTACACCAGTGTGTAATAGAGCGCCGCCGCATAGCCGTCGGGGGTACCGGCCACGAAGCCGAGCACGATGAAGCCGACGTTGGCGATGGTCGAATACGCCAGCAGGCGCTTCAAATTGGTCTGCACCAGCGCCACCACGTTGCCGACCACCAGCGTCAGTACCGCCAGCGCTGCGAGCATCTGCGTCCACTCACCGCTGGTACCGGCCAGTCCCTGCGCCAGCAGGCGCAGCGTGAGGGCGAAATAGGCGATCTTCGGCACCGTGCCGATGAACAGCGTGACGCTGGTCGGAGCACCCTCGTAAACGTCCGGCAGCCACATGTGAAACGGCACCGCACCGAGCTTGAATGCCACCGCCACCACGATGAACGCCAGCCCGAGCACCACCCCGCCACTGAGCGGCGGATGCAGGGCGCCGGCGATCACGCCGAGATCGAGCGTACCGGTGAGCCCGTAGATCAGCGACATGCCGTACAGCAGTGCGCCCGAGGCGATCGCGCCGAGGACGAAATACTTCATGGCTGATTCGGCGCTCACCCCCGAGTCGCGGTCGAACGCCACCAGCGCGTACACCGACAGCGCCAGCAGCTCGACGCCGAGGTACACCGTCAGCAGCGTGTTGGCGGACACCAGCACGAAGATGCCGAGCAACGCGGTGAGCGCCAGCACGTAGTACTCGCCGCGCAGGATGTTGCGGTTCTCCAGGTAGGCGCGCGAATACAGCAGCGCCACCGCGACGATCAGGAATGCGGCAAGCTTGAGCACAAAACCGAGCTCGTCGGCGACGTACATGCCGGCAAACAGCAGCGTGCGCCCGCTGACGTGCGCATAGAGCACGGTGAGCGCCGCCCCGGCAGTGAGGGCCAGCAGCGTGAGCGTCGGGGTCAGGCGGCGGTTGCGCTCGCCGGCAAACACGTCGACCAGCAGGATCACGCAGATCGCGCCGGCGAGCCAGATCTCCGGGACGGCGGCAGCGATGCTGGAGGCCTGTTGCAGAGATTGCGGCATGGCGATGGCTCTTGTCCTGCGGTGGTGGCGAACGCGATGTGCGCTTTTAAAGCTTGGTGGCGAGCGCCTGCGCCACCAGGTGATGGATGCTCGGCTGCATGACCTTCAGCAGTGGCGCCGGCCACACCCCCACCAGCAGCACCGCGAGCGCCAGCGCCCCAAGCACCACGAACTCGCGGCCGTTCACATCCTCGAGCGCGGCGACGCGCGGGCTGATCACCGGTCCGAACACCACGCGCTTCACCAGCCACAGCGTGTAGGCCGCCCCCAGCACCAGCGTGACCGCCGCCAGCGCCGAGTACCAGAAGCTGGCGCGGAAGCTGGCGATGATCACCAGGAATTCCCCGACGAAGCCCGAAGTGCCGGGGAGCCCGGTGTTGGCGAGCGCAAACAGCACCATGAACGCGGCGAACACCGGCATGGAGTTGACCACGCCGCCGTAGTCGGCGATCTGCCGGCTGTGCAGGCGGTCGTACAGCACCCCGACGCACAGGAACAGCGCGCCGGAGATCAGTCCGTGCGAGATCATCTGCACCATCGCCCCATCCAGCCCCATGCCCGCGCCGCTGCTGCTGCCGGTGTTGCGCACGATCTCGTAGATCACGAAGGCGCCGAGCGTCACGAAGCCCATGTGGGCGATGGACGAGTAGGCGATCAGCTTCTTCATGTCCTGCTGCACCAGCGCGACGAAGCCGATATAGATCACCGCGATCAGCGACAGCGCGATCACCGCCAGGTCGAGCTCGCGGCTGGCATCGGGAGCGATGGGCAGGCTGAAGCGCAGGAAACCGTAGCCGCCCATCTTCAGCATGATGGCCGCCAGGATCACCGAGCCGCCGGTGGGCGCTTCGACGTGCGCATCCGGCAGCCAGGTGTGTACCGGCCACATCGGCACCTTGACGGCAAACGCCAGCAGGAACGCGGCGAAGATCCAGTGCTGCTCGGTGAGGTTGAGCGGCAGCGCCTGGAAGGCGGCGATGGTGTAGCTGCCGCACTTCACGTACATGTAGATGAGCGCCGCCAGCATGAACACCGAGCCGAGGAAGGTGTAGAGGAAGAACTTGATGGTGGCGTATACGCGCCGCGGGCCGCCCCAGATGCCGATGATCAGGAACATCGGGATGAGCATCGCTTCCCAGAAGAAGTAGAACAGCAGCGCGTCGGTGGCGCAGAACACCCCGATCATCAGGCCTTCCATGATGAGGAACGCGGCGTAGTACTGGGCCGGGCGGCTGGTGATGACGTTCCAGCCGGCGATCACCACCGGCACCGTCATGAATGCGGTGAGAACCAGCAGCGGCAGCGAGATGCCGTCGACGCCGAGCGCGTAGCTGGCATTGAAGCGCGGGATCCACGGCAGCAGCTCGGTGAACTGCGGCGCGGCGGTGGTGGTGCTGAAGTGCGCCCACAGCGGTATCGACAGCAGCAGCGTTGCCAGCGAACCGGCGAGCGCCAGCCAGCGCCCGGCGGCGATGCGGCGCTCGCCGAGCAGCAGCACCAGCAGCCCGCTGCAGATCGGCAGCCAGATGAGGGTCGACAGCAGTCCGTGCATGCTTGTGGTCACTTGCGGTGGGCGCTGTTCAGGTGTGCAGGTGCACCAGGAACCAGCCGAGCAGCAACGCCAGGCCGATCATCATCCAGAACGCATACGAGTACAGGTAGCCGCTCTGCACGCGGCGCACCAGGCCGCCGAAGCCGCTCACCGCGTGCGCCGTGCCGTTCACCATGACGCCGTCGATCAGTTCCTGGTCGCCGCCCTTCCACAGACCGACGCCGATGAGGCGCGTGAGCGCGGCCAGTACGTTCTCATTGAACCAGTCGAAGTAGTACTTCTGTGTGAGTAGCCGGTAGAGCCAGTGCGCCCGCTCGGCCGCCGCGGTGGCGAGCGCCGGCCGCCACAGGAAGCACATCCAGGCGGTGACGGCGCCGGCGAGCGCCAGCAGGAAGGGCGCGGACACCAGGCCCTGCAGTCCCATGCGCAGCGGCCCGGCGAACTGCGCGCCGAGCTTGCCGAGCACGTCATTGCCGGGCAGCACCAACAATGAGCCGCTGAAGTAGTTACCGAACAGCACCGCTCCCACGGTGAGCGCGCCGATCACCACCGAGGGTATCGCGAGCGCGATCAGCGGCAGCGTCACCACCGGCGGGCTCTCGTGCGGCGGGGCGGCGTGGCCGTGTGCCGCGTCCGGTTCCCCGTGCCCGTGCGCCGCGTGACGGAAGCGCTCCTCGCCGTGGAAGGTGAGAAACAGCATGCGGAAGGTGTACAGCGCGGTGACGAACACCCCGCACAGCACACACCAGTAGGCGTAGCCGCTGCCGAAGCGGTGCGACTCAGCGACCGCCTCGATGATCGCGTCCTTGGAATAGAAGCCGGAGAAGAACGGCGTGCCGATGAGCGCCAGCGCACCGATCCAGCAGGTCACCGCGGTGATGGGCATGTACTTCGCCAGCCCGCCCATCCTGCGCATGTCCTGCTCGTGGTGCATGCCGATGATCACCGAGCCGGCCGCGAGGAACAGCAGCGCCTTGAAGAAGGCGTGGGTCATGAGATGAAAGATCGCCGCGCCGTAGGCGGATACGCCGAGCGCCACCGTCATGTAGCCGAGCTGCGAGAGCGTCGAGTAGGCGATGACGCGCTTGATGTCGTTGTTCACCACCCCGAGCAGCCCCATGAAGAACGCAGTGGTGGCGCCGATCACCAGCACGAACGACAGCGCACCCTCGGAGTATTCGAACAACGGCGACATGCGCGCCACCATGAAGATGCCAGCGGTCACCATGGTGGCGGCGTGAATCAGCGCGGAAATGGGCGTCGGGCCTTCCATCGAGTCGGGCAGCCACACGTGCAGCGGCACCTGCGCCGACTTGCCCATCGCGCCGATGAACAGGCAGATGCAGATGAGCGTCAGCGCGTTCACGCTGCTGGCGGAGGTCAGCGGCAGCAGCACCTGCGCCAACTGCGGCGCGGCGGCAAAGGCGGCGCGGTAGTCGAGCGAGTTGGTGAGCCAGGCGATGCCGGCGATCCCCAGCACGAAGCCGAAGTCGCCCACGCGGTTGACGATGAACGCCTTCAGGGCGGCGAAGATGGCGGTCGGCCGGGTGTACCAGAAGCCGATCAGCAGGTACGACACCACGCCGACCGCCTCCCAGCCGAAGAACAGCTGCATGAAGTTGTTCGCCATCACCAGCATCAGCATGGCGAAGGTGAACAGCGAGATGTAGCTGAAGAAGCGCGTGTAGCCGGGGTCGTCCTGCATGTAGCCGATGGTGTAGACGTGCACGCACAGCGACACGAACGTCACCACCGCCATCATCAGCGCCGTCAGCCGGTCGACCAGCCAGCCGACCTGCATGCGCATGCCGTCGCTCACCAGCCAGGTGTACACCCCGCCGTCGTAGGCCGGCGCGCCGTCCCAGTAGATCTGCTTCAGCACCCACAGCGACAGCCCGCACGACACCGCCACCGCCAGGCAGGCGAGGGTGTGCGCGCCGGCGCGGCCGATGAAGCGCCCGCCGAGGCCGGCGATGACCGCGGCCACCAGCGGCAGCAGCGGTATGGCGAGCAGCACGTCGGCATTCAGCGCTTGCACGGTCAGCCCTTGAGCGTGTTCAGATCTTCGACGTTGATGCTGCGGCGCTCGCGGAACAGCACCACCAGTATCGCCAGCCCGATGGCCGATTCGGCGGCCGCCACCGTGAGGATGAAGAACACGAACACCTGGCCGTTGATGTCGCCGAGGTAGCGCGAGAAGGCGATGAAGTTGAAGTTGGCCGCCAGCAGCAGCAGCTCGACGCACATCAGCAGCAGGATGACGTTCTTGCGGTTGAGGAAGATGCCGGCCACCGCCAGCGAGAACAGCACGCCCGAGAGCGTCAGCAGCTGTGCCAGCGAGATCATGGGCCGCCTTCCGCGTCCATGCGCACGATGCGCAGCCGCTGCGCCGGCTGCACCGCCACCTGTGCATTCACGTCCTGCTGCTTGTAGGCGGCGCGGTGCCGCAGAGTGAGGGCGATCGCGGCGATGATCGCGACCAGCAGCAGCATGGCCGCCAGCTCCAGCGGGTAGGCGTAGCGCGTGTACAGCACGCGCCCGAGCTCGAGGGTGTTGTGGTAGTCCGCCGGCTCGGGGCTGCCGCCGTGGCCGGCATCGATGCCGAGTGCGCCGCGCACCCACACCACGCCGACGATCTCGATGATCACCGCCAGCGCGGTCAGCCAGCCGAGCCAGGCGAAGCGCGTGAACCCCTGGCGCAGCTCGGCGAGATTGATGTCGAGCATCATCACCACGAACAGGAACAGCACCATCACCGCGCCCACGTACACCAGCACCAGCACCACCGCCAGGAACTCCGCCTCGAGCAGCAGCCAGATGGCCGCCGAGGTGAGAAAGCACAGCACCAGCGCGAGCGCCGCATACACCGGGTTGCGCGAGCCAATCACCGCGAGCGCTGCCAGCACCAGGATCGCCGCGAACAGATAGAACAGCCCCTGGATCAGCATCGGCGGCGACCCGTGGCGCGGTTGGCGGTGCGGCTGCTCATCGGTAGGGGGCGTCCGCGGTCCTGTCGGCGACGATCATCGCCTCGTAGCGATCGCCGACGGCGAGCAGCTTGTCCTTGGACATGATGTTCTCACCGCGCCGCTCCATGTGGTACTCCAGAATGCGCGTCAGCACGATCGCATCCACCGGGCAGGCTTCCTCGCAGAAGCCGCAGTAGATGCACTTGAACAGGTCGATGTCGTAGCGCGTCGTGCGCCGCGTGCCGTCGGGCGCCACGTCCGAGTCGATGGTGATGCACACCGCCGGGCACACCGCTTCGCACAGCTTGCAGGCGATGCAGCGCTCCTGGCCGTTCGGGTAGCGGCGCAGCGCGTGCAGGCCGCGAAAGCGCGGCGACTGCGGAGTCTTCTCCTCCGGATAATTGAGGGTGTACTTGGGGCTGAACAGGGTGCGCGCGGTGACCGCCAGGCCCTTGAGCAGCTCGGGCAGCAGGAACGTCTTGAGCGGATTCAGCGTCATGGCCTTGCGTCCCGTCAGTGATACCAGGGGCGTGCCCACGGTCCGATGCGATACACCGCCAGCAGCATCTCCACGCCTATCCATACCAGCGTCACCGGGATCAGGGCCTTCCACCCCAGGCGCATGATCTGGTCGTAACGGTAGCGCGGGAAGGTCGCGCGGAACCACAGAAACAGGAACACCAGCACGAACACCTTGAGGAACAGCCACAGAAAGCTCGGCGCCGCCAGCCACGCCAGCCACGCGGGCGCGCCGGCCATGAAGCCATCGCCCTGCAGCGGCGCCTGCCAGCCGCCGAAGAAGAACACCGCGGTGAGCGCCGAGATCAGGATCATGTTGGCGTATTCGGCCAGGAAGAACAGCGCGAACGCGATGCCGGAGTACTCGACGTGAAAGCCGGCGACGATCTCCGACTCGCCTTCGGCGACGTCGAACGGCGCGCGGTTGGTCTCCGCCACCCCGGAGATGAAGTACACCACCAGCAGCGGGAACAGCCACAACCAGTTCCAGGAGCCGAAACCGCCCTCCTGGGTGTGCACGATGGTGCCGAGATTCATGCTGCCGGTGGCCATCAGCACCCCCACCAGCGCAAACCCCATGGCGATCTCGTAGGCTACCATCTGCGCCGCCGAGCGCATCGCACCGAGGAAGGCGTACTTCGAGTTGGCCGCCCAGCCGGCGATGATCACGCCGTAAACGCCCATCGAAGTGAGCGACAGCAGGTACAGCAGGCCCGCGTCGGCGTGCGACACCACCACCGTCGGCGACAGCGGGATCACGGCCCAGGCGGCGAATGCCGGCACCAGCGCGATCATGGGCGCGAGGCGAAACAGCAGCTTGTTGGCCTTGGCCGGGATGATCACTTCCTTCATCAACAGCTTGAAGACGTCGGCGAACGGCTGGCCGACTCCGGGCAGCAGGCCGAACAGCCGCACGCGATTCGGGCCGCGGCGCAGCTGCATCCAGCCGATCACCTTGCGCTCCCACAGCGTGAGCAGCGCCACGCAGATGATGAGCACCACCGTGATCACCAGGATCAGCGCGGTCGACTGCACGTAGCCGGGCAGCGCGAGCCAGGTGATGTTGAGCCGCTCGAGCACCGCGCCGCCTTCAGTAGCCCACCGACGCGCTGCGGCCTTCACGCGTGCGCTGCAGCGAAGGCGCGCGCCGCACCACCGCATCGCTCTGATACATCGGCACATCGGGCAGCGCCGCGGCACTCCCGGGTGCGGCTTCGCCGGGCGCCACGTTATGGCTGCCCCGGTAGGGCGCCGGCGCAAGCTCGTGGCTGAGCCGGCGCACCTCGGCGAGCACCTCGTCGGAGGACTGGTAGTCGAAACCCTCCAGGTTCAGCAGGTTGCCGAGCACGCGCAGCACCTTCCAGCCCGGGCGCGCCTCGCCCACCGGCTGGGCGGCACCGCCACTGCTCTGCCACACGCCCTCGCAATTCACATAGGTGCCGCTGCTCTCGGCGAAGGTGCCGATCGGCAGCAACACGTGCGCGATGCGCTTGAGCTCCTCGCTCGCGTAGGGCGTCAGCGCGACCACCAGCTGCGCGCGCGCGAGCGTGCGCACGCTCTCCGGCTCGAGCATGTCGAGCCCCGGTTCCACGCCGCCGTACAGCAGGTAGGCCCGCAGCGGCTGCCGCAGCATCTCGCGCGCGTTGAGCCCCGGCGTCGCCACCGCCAGGCCGCCGGCGCTGCGATGCGGCACCGCGCCCGCCAGGTAGGCGCCGGCGGCGTTGCCGCCCTCGGCAAGCCGTCCGTAGCTCGCGCCGGCGAGCTGCGCCAGTCCCGCCGCGAGCGCGCGCAGGTCGGCAAACTGCGGGTGTCGTGCGGCGAGCGCACCGAGCCATACCGCGCGCCGCTCGCCGCCGAGCAGCGCCTGCGCGGCGGCACGATGCGCCTCGCTCACGCGCGCCGCCTCGACCGCCGCGGCGAGGTGCGCCGGCACCGCGCCGCCGGTGGCGGCCGCGGCCGCCGCCAGCACCGCCGCCAGCTCCGCCACCATGTCGGCCGGGGCCGCGACGAGATACGACTTCACCGGAAACAGGTACGGAAAGCGCTCGGGGTTCACGAACGCCACCGCGCCGCCGCGCAGGGCGGCCTTGCGCACCCGGTGCGCCAGGATCGGCGCCTCGCGGCGCAGATTCGAGCCGACGATCAGCAGCCCCTGCAGGGCGTCGACCTCGGCAAGACGCAGCCCGAGCGCGGGAAAGGCCGGATCGGCGTCCTGGTCGCGGAAATCCGCCTGCCGCAGCCGGTGGTCGATGTTGTGCGAGCCGAGGCCGCGCGCCAAGCGCGCGGCAAGATACAGCTCCTCCACGGTGGCGCAGCTGCTCGCCAGCACCCCCAGCGAAGCTGCGTGGCCCCGCAGCCCCTGTGCCGCGCGCAGCAGCGCCGGCTCCCAGTCGCTCGCCAGCCACGCGCCGCCTTCGCGCAGCAGCGGCCGCTGCAGCCGGTCGGGGCTGTAGATACCCTCGTAGCTGAAGCGGTCGCGGTCGGCGATCCACACCTCGTTGATGGCTTCATTCTCGCGCGGCACCACGCGCATCAGCCGCCCGCGCAGCACGTGGCCGAACAGGTTGCTGCCCACTGCATCGTGCGGGGAGACCAGCGGCGCCGAGCTCATCTCCCAGGCGCGCGCGGTGAAGCGGTAGGGCTTTGAGACCAGCGCGCCGACCGGGCACAGGTCGATGACATTGCCGGAGAGCTCGTGGTTCACGGTGCTCTCGATATAGGTGCGCACCTCCATGTGCTCGCCGCGGCCGATCATGCCGAGCTCCTGCATGCCGGCGATCTCCTCGGTGAAACGCACGCAGCGGGTGCACTGGATGCAGCGCGTCATGTCGGTGGCGATCAGCGGACCTAAGTTCTCGTCGGCCACCGCGCGCTTGCCCTCGTGGTAGCGCGACAGGTCGCGGCCAAAGCCGACCGCCAGGTCCTGCAGCTCGCACTCCCCGCCCTGGTCGCAGATCGGGCAGTCGAGCGGGTGGTTGATGAGCAGGAACTCCATCACCGCGCGCTGGGCGCCGATGGCGCGCGCCGACTTGGTGAACACCTTCATGCCCTCGGTCACCGGCGTGGCGCAGGCCGGCAGCGGCTTGGGCGCCTTCTCGACGTCCACCAGGCACATGCGGCAGTTGGCGGCGATCGCGAGCTTCTCGTGGTAGCAGAACCGCGGCACGTACACGCCGCTGCGGTCGGTGGCGCGGATGATCATCTCGCCCTTCTTCGCCTGCACCGGCACGCCGTCGACTTCGATGTTGACCACGTCATCCGCCATGGCAATTCCCGTGCGCGCCGCTCACGCCGCCTGCGCTCCCGGCATATCGCTGACGATGCTGCGGCCGCCGTGGTCGATCATGTACTCGAATTCATGGCGGTAGTGCTTGAGGAAGCTCTGCACCGGCCAGGCGGAGGCGTCGCCGAAGGCGCAGATGGTGTGCCCCTCGATGCGGTTGGCCACATCGAGCAGCAGCCCGAGCTCCTCGCGGCGCGAGGCGCCCGCGAGCACGCGCTTCAGCATGCGGTTCATCCAGCCGGTACCCTCGCGGCACGGGCTGCACTGGCCGCACGACTCGGCCATGTAGAAGCGCGAGATGCGCTCGAGCACCCGCACCATGCAGGTGGTCTCGTCCATGACAATGGCCGCACCGGTGCCGAGCGCCGAGCCGGCTGCCTTCACCGCGTCGTAGTCCATGTTGGTCTTCAGCATGATCTCCCCGGGCACCACCGGCACCGAGACCCCCCCGGGTATCACCGCCTTGAGCCGGCGACCGCCGCGCACCCCGCCGCACAGCTCCAGCAGATCGGCGAACGGCACCCCGAGGGGCAGCTCGATGTTGCGCGGCCGCGCGACGTGCCCCGATACCGAGAAGATCAGCGTGCCGCCCGAGTTCGGCGGCCCGAGCGCTGCGAACCACTCGGGGCCCTTGCGCAGGATGGTCGGCACCGAGGCGAAGCTCAGGGTGTTGTTGATGGTGGTCGGCGCCCCGTACAGCCCGAAGTTGGCCGGGAACGGCGGCTTGAAGCGCGGCTTGCCGGTCTTGCCCTCGAGCGAATCGAGCAGTGCCGTCTCCTCGCCGCAGATGTAGGCGCCGGCGCCGATGAAAGTGTGCAGCTCGAAGTCGACGCCGCTGCCGCGGATGTTGCGGCCGAGCAGCCCGGCGGCATAGGCCTCGGCGAGCGCCGCTTCGAAGCGCGGCACCGGCTCGCCGAGGAATTCGCCGCGGATGTAGTTGTAGGCCACGGTCGAGTTGGTGGCGTAGCCACCGATCGCCAGTCCCTCGATGAGGGCGTGCGGGTTGTAGCGCAGGATGTCGCGGTCGTGGCAGGTGCCCGGCTCGCTCTCGTCGGAGTTGCACACCAGGTACTTCTGCGCCGGGGAGTTGCGCGGCATGAAGCTCCACTTGGTGCCGGTGGGAAAGCCGGCGCCGCCGCGCCCGCGCAGCCCCGAGGCCTTCAGTCGGTCGATGACGCTGCCGCGGTCGGGCTTGTCCCGCAGCAGCTGCTCCCACACCTGGTAGCCGCCGATGCTGCGATAGGTGTCGAGCGTCCACGAGTGCTCGAGCTGCAGCGGCTCGAACGCCGTGAGGTTCATGCGCTCGGCGTACTTGTCCTCGATGGCGCTCATGTCAGCGCATCCAGGATGGCATCGAGCTTCTCGGCAGTGAGGTGCTCGTGGAAGGTGTGATCCACCATCATCATGGGCGCGCCGGTGCAGGCGGCCAGACACTCCTCCTCCTGCTTGAGGAAGATGCGGCCGTCGGCGGTGCTCTGGTTCGCCTTGATGCCGAGCTTGCGCTCGGCATGCGCCAGCAGCTCCTCGCCGCCGTTCAGCATGCAGGAGATGTTAGTGCAGATGCTGACGTGGTGGCGCCCGCAGGGATGGGTCTCGAACATCGAGTAGAAGCGCGCCACCTCGTAGACCTGGATCGGCTGCAGCTGCAGGTACTCGGCGACCGCGTCCATGAGATCCGCGCTGAGATGGCCGTCGTTCTGCTCCTGCGCGGCACGCAGCGCGGCGATGCACGCGGAGCGCTGCCGTCCGGGCGGAAACTTCGCCACCCAGCGGTCGATGGTGTGCCGCGTGTCTGCCGACAGCAGCTGCAGCTTGCTCATCAGCGCGGTGCCCCCCACCCCGACGTTGCTGCGCTCACTCATCGGTCGATCTCGCCGAACACGATGTCCTGACTGCCGATCACCGCCACCACGTCCGCCAGCATGTGGCCGCGGCACATTTCCTCGAGCGCCGCCAGGTGCGCAAATCCCGGCGCCCGGCACTTGAGGCGGTAGGGCTTGTTGGCGCCGTCGGACACCAGGTAGACCGCGAACTCGCCCTTGGGCGCTTCGACCGCGGCGTAGGTGTCGCCGGCGGGCACCTCGTAGCCTTCGGTGAAGAACTTGAAGTGATGAATCAGGGACTCCATGTCCTCCTTCATGCGCTCGCGCCGCGGCGGGCGCACCTTGCGGTCATCGATCATCACCGGCCCCGGGTGGCTGCGCAGCCAGTCGACGCACTGGCGAACGATGCGGTTCGACTGGCGCATCTCCTCGACGCGCACCAGGTAGCGGTCGTAGCAGTCGCCGTTGCTGCCCACCGGGATGTCGAAGTCCATGTGCCGATAGACCTCGTAGGGCTGCTTCTTGCGCAGGTCCCAGGCCACCCCGGAGCCGCGCAGCATCGGACCGGAGAAGCCGAGCTGCATGGCGCGCTCCGCGCTCACCACGCCGATGTTGACGGTGCGCTGCTTCCAGATGCGGTTATCGGTGAGCAGCGTCTCGTAGTCGTCGATGCGCGCCGGAAACGCGGCGCAGAATGCGGCGATGAAATCGAGCATGGTGCCCGAGCGCGCCTCGTTCATGCGCGCCGCATCCCTGGCCGAGCGCCACTTCGAGGCCTGGTACTTCGGCATCGCCTCCGGCAGATCGCGGTACACCCCGCCCGGGCGATAGTAGGTTGCATGCATGCGCGTGCCCGAGACCGCCTCGTACACATCCATGAGCTCCTCGCGCTCCTTGAAGCACAGCAGAAACACGGTCATCGCGCCGATGTCGAGGCCGTGCGCCGCGAGCCACATGAGGTGATTGAGGATGCGCGTGATCTCGTCGAACATGACGCGAATGTACTGGGCGCGCTCGGGAGGCTCGATCCCCAGCAGTCGTTCGATGGCGAGCACGTAGGCGTGCTCGTTGCACATCATCGAGACGTAGTCGAGGCGGTCCATGTAGCCGATCGACTGGTTGAACGGCTTCGATTCGGCGAGCTTCTCGGTGGCACGATGCAGCAGCCCGATGTGCGGGTCGGCTTTCCGTATCACCTCACCGTCGAGCTCCAGTACCAGGCGCAGCACGCCGTGCGCCGCCGGGTGCTGCGGCCCGAAGTTCATGGTGTAGTTGCGGATCTCGGTAGGAGCGGCGGCGGCCATCAGCGCGGTACCTGCGGGTCCTTGAGAGCGGGCTCGTAGCGATGGTCGTGGCGGATGACCTTCGGCACCAGCACGCGCGGCACGATGCTCACCGGCTGGTACACCACGCGCCGCTTGTCCGGGTCGTACTGCACCTCGACGTTACCCGACAGCGGGAAATCCTTGCGGAACGGGTGCCCGATGAAACCGTAGTCGGTGAGGATGCGGCGCAGATCCGGGTGGCCGCGGAACAGGATGCCGAACAGGTCGAAGGCTTCGCGCTCGAACCAGTTGGCGCTCGCCCACACCTCCACCACCGAATCCACCACCGGCTCGGTGGTGTCCGGACATTTCACGCTGAGGCGCAACCGCTGGTTGTGGGTGATCGACAGCAGGTTGTAGACCACCGCGAAGCGCCCGGGCTCGTCCGGATCGGGCAGGTCGCTGCGCGCCACGCGGCCGCGGCTGAAGCCCGAGCGCGTGGCGCTCTGCGTCTGCCACTCGTCGCGGCCGTAGTGCAGGTAATCGACCCCGGCAAGATCCATGAGCATCTCGAATTGCAGCTGCGGCGCGGCGCGCAGCGTGCGGCACACCTCGAGTAGCGCCGCCGCATCGCTCTCGTAGGCGAGCTCCTGGGGGCGCGCCGACACCCGCCGGGCACCGCCGCCGAGCTGCGCGTCTACCTTGCGGGCCAGAGCTTCGATGAGCTCGCTCACGTGCTGACTCACTCCTTTGCGCCCTTATCTGGCGATGCTGCTGGTGCGGGCAATCTTCTTCTGCAGCTGCACGATGCCGTACACCAGGGCCTCCGCGGTCGGCGGACAGCCGGGCACGTAGATGTCGACCGGCACGATGCGGTCGCAACCGCGCACCACCGAGTAGGAGTAATGATAGTAACCGCCGCCGTTGGCGCACGAGCCCATCGAGATCACCCAGCGCGGCTCGGCCATCTGGTCGTATACCCGCCGCAGCGCCGGCGCCATTTTGTTTACCAGCGTACCGGCGACGATCATGACGTCGGATTGGCGCGGGCTCGGACGGAACACCACCCCGAAGCGGTCGAGGTCGTAGCGCGAGGCGCCGGCATGCATCATCTCCACCGCGCAGCAGGCGAGACCGAAGGTCATCGGCCACAGCGAGCCGGTGCGCGCCCAGTTCACCAGCTCATCGAGCCGCGTGGTGACGAAGCCGCGCTGCGCGAAGCCGTCCTGGCTCTCGGCCGCTAGTCCCACTCGAGCGCTCCCTTCTTCCACTCGTAGACGAAGCCCACCACCAGAATGGCGAGAAAGATGCCCATCGCGGCCAGCCCGAACAGGCCGATGTCCCGCAACGCCACCGCCCAGGGAAACAGGAACGCGATCTCCAGGTCGAAGACGATGAACAGGATCGCCACCAGGTAGTAACGCACGTCGAACTTGGCGCGCGTGTCCTCGAACGCATCGAAGCCGCACTCGTAGGGCGCGAGCTTGGCGCGATCATCGTGAAAGCGTGTGAAGTAACGGCCGATGCCGGTGCCCAGCACGAGCAGCAGCACGGCCAGGGCTGCGGCCACCAACAGAAAGATGAGGATCGGCAGATAGTTCGACAGCATGCGCGACCTGCGCCTGTGAGAGCGGCATTGTAGCAGCGCAGTAAGTCGTTTTGGTGCCGACGGTCGGATTCGAACCGACACGCCTTGCGGCGCTAGCCCCTCAAGCTAGTGTGTCTACCAATTCCACCACGTCGGCTACATTCACAATTAATGATCCGCTGCAGGTCGCGTCACCGGCGCCGCCCGGCGGCCGCTGCGTCACTTCGGTGCGGGTACCGGTGCCGGCGCGCTCGCGGGTGCCGGCAGGGGTTGCGCCGGGCGCTGCGGCGTGCCGCTGCCCGCGGGCGGAGCATTGCCCGACTTCGCCGGTGCCGCCTCATCGAGAATGGTCTTCTGGGCGGCAGCCTCGGTGCTGCGCGTACCCATGTAGGCGAGCGCGAGGCTGTTGATCATGAAGACGGCGGCAAAGATCGCGGTGGCCCGCGACAGCGCCGTCGTCGCACCGCGCGCGCCGAACACCGTTCCTGAGGCACCGGCGCCGAAACCGGCGCCGGCTTCCGCGCCCTTGCCCCGCTGCAGCAGCACCAGGCCCACGATCGCGAAAGCCGAAAACACCTGCACGACGGTCAAGATCATGCGCAACATCGGAACACTCACTCATCCTTTCCGCGCTGCGGCCAGGATCGTCAGGAATTCGTCCGCCTTGAGCGAAGCGCCACCGATCAGGCCGCCGTCCACATCGGGCATCGCGAACAGCTCCGCTGCATTGCCCGCCTTGACGCTGCCGCCGTAAAGAATACGGGTGGCAGCGGCTATTCTAGCATCCCGCGCGCCGATGCGGCCGCGGATGAAGGCGTGCACTTCCTGCGCCTGGTCGGGTGCGGCGTTGCGCCCGGTGCCGATGGCCCACACCGGCTCGTAGGCGATTACACCGTGCTCCAGGGCGCCGGCCCCGCACAGCTCCAGGACCACGTCGAGCTGCCGCGCGATCACTTCGCGCGTGCGGCCGGCCTCGCGATCGGCGAGCTGCTCGCCGACGCACAGGATCGGGATGAGGCCCTTGGCGTGCGCGGCGGCGAACTTGCGGGCGATCAGCTGGTCGCTCTCGCGATACAACAGCCGCCGCTCCGAGTGTCCGACGATCACGTACTCGCAGCCGACGTCCTTCAGCATCGCCGCCGCCACCTCGCCGGTGAACGCGCCCTGCGCGTCCGCGCACACGTCCTGAGCGCCGAGGCTGAACACCGAGTCGCGCAGCAGCCGGCCCGCCTCGTACAGGTACACGAATGGCGGGGAGATGACACAGGCGGCCGGCGGCTCGGCCGGCGCCCGCGCGAGCAGTTCCTCGATCAGCCGCGCCGTCTCGCTGCGCGACCCATGCATCTTCCAGTTTCCCGCGACAATGGGGCGGCGCATGACTGACCTTAAGGCGGCCTGGCGTTCCGGCCGTGGACGGGTTCGCAAAGGGCGCGGGATGATAGCCATGCGTGGGGGGTGACGCAACGCCACCGGCTTGTGGTCAGAACCCGGAGCCGATCGAAAAAGGCTCGTTCCGGGGCCGCCGTGAATCCATCCCTGGAAAACCACCCCGGAAAATCGAGCTTGCCTCGACTGACGTATATAACGCGACCGTGAAGACGCTCGATTTCCCGGGGCCCCGGGCTGCGGAAAAAACATCCCGGTTTTTTACGCCCCCGGAACGAGCCTTTAGCGCCGGCAACGTGGCGTCCCGAGTGAGTCAGCCGGCGATGTTCCGGATGAGGTCGGCGAGCTCGGTGGCCGCGGCGCGCGTCTCTGCCTCGTCGCGGCCTTCCACCATGACGCGGATCACCGGCTCGGTGCCGGAGGCACGCAGCACCACGCGGCACTCGCCGCCGAGGCGCTGCTCGATGCCGGCGACCGCCGCCTGCACGGCAGGCACGCTCGCGGGATCGAAGCGCTTCGCCACCTGGATGTTGAGCAGCACCTGCGGGAACTTGCGCATGCCGGAGGCGAGCTCCGCGAGCGAGCGGCCCGTGTGCTTCATGACCGCGAGGACCTGCAGCGCGCTCACCAGGCCGTCGCCGGTGGTGGTCTTGTCCAGGCAAAGGATGTGCCCGGAGGTCTCCCCGCCGAGCACCCCGCGCAGCTCGCGCAGCATCGACAGCACGTAGCGGTCGCCCACCGCGGCGCGGCGGAAGTCGATGGCGGCGGCGCGCAGTGCGATCTCGAGGCCGAGATTGCTCATCACCGTGCCCACCACCGGTCCGCGCAGCCTGCCCGCTGCATGCAGCGCGCGCGCGAGCACGTAGAGGATCTGGTCGCCGTCGACGATACGGCCGAGATGGTCGACCATGACCAGCCGGTCGCCATCGCCATCGAGCGCGATGCCCACGTGGGCACGCACGCCCGGCACGGTGAGCTGCAGCAGCGCCGGCGCCATCGAGCCGCAGCCGTCGTTGATGTTGCGCCCGTTGGGGGAGCAGCCGATCGGCACGATCTCGGCACCGAGGTCGGCGAGAATGCGCGGACCGACCTTGTAGGCCGCGCCGTTGGCGCAGTCGATCACGATCTTCAGGCCGGTGAGGTCGGTCCCGGGCGCCAGCGTGGAGGCACAGAACTCCTGGTAATGGGTGCGCGAGCGGTCCGCACGGGTGGCGCGCCCGAGGTTGCGGGAAGCGCGCGTGAGCGGCGTCTGTGCGAGCTCGGTTTCGATGCGCTCTTCGAGCTCGTCCGAAAGCTTCGCACCGGAGGCATCGAAGAACTTGATGCCGTTGTCGTCGTAGAGGTTGTGCGAGGCGCTGATCACCACGCCGAAGTCGCAGTTGAAGCGGCGCGTCATGTAAGCGATGCCGGGGGTAGGCAGCGGCCCGATGAGCATGACGTTCACGCCGGCCGCGACGAAGCCCGCCTCGAGCGCCGACTCGAACATGTAGCCCGACAGGCGCGTGTCCTTGCCGATCAGGACCGCACCGCCCTGCGGGGCCAGCACGCGCGCGGCCGCGCTCGCCAGCTGCAGGGCGAAGTCCACGGTCATCGGGTGCTCGCCTACCCGTCCCCTCACGCCGTCGGTGCCGAAATATCGTCGCGCCATCGCCCCCTCGCCAGCGTGCCGTCGGCCTCGAGCCGCGGTCACGTGCCCATTAACCGTCCTGCGCACCCTGCACGGCCGCCGTAACCCGCAGCGCATCGACCGTCGGCGCCACATCGTGGGCGCGGACGATGCGCGCGCCGCCCAGCGCGGCGATGACCGCGAGCGCCACACTGCCGGCGGTGCGTTCACCGGGCTGCCGCTGGGTGAGTGTGCCCAGCATCGATTTGCGCGACAAGCCAACCAACACCGGCATCCCGTCGCGCACCAGCTCACCCAGGCGACGCAGCAGCGTCAGATTGTGCTCCCGCGTCTTGCCGAAGCCGAATCCGGGGTCGATCGTCAGGCGCGTGTCGCCAATGCCGGCCGCGCGGCAGGCGGCCGCGCGCGCGGCCAGGAACTCGCGCACCTCCCGCAACACGTCAGTGTACTGCGGGTCGAGCTGCATGGTGCGCGGCTCGCCCTGCATGTGCATCAGGCAAACGGCACAGCCGCTGGCAGCCGCGGCCTGCAGCGCGCCGGGTGCCCGCAGCGCGCGCACGTCGTTGATGAAGCCCGCCCCGGCGGCAGCGGCCGCCTGCATGACCTCGGGCTTGCTGGTGTCGATGGAGATTATCGCGGCGGTGGCGGCGGCCAGGCGCTCGATGACGGGAATCACGCGGCGCAGTTCCTCCTGCGCGCTCACGGGTACCGATCCGGGCCGTGTCGACTCTCCACCCACGTCGATGAGCGCCGCGCCCTCCGCCGCCATCGCCATGCCGTGCGCCACGGCAGCCTCCACCGTCGCGAAGCGCCCGCCGTCGGAGAAGGAATCCGGCGTCACGTTGAGCACGCCCATGACCACCGGGCGGCTCAGATCCAGCGTCTTATCCGCGCAGCGGAGCAGAATCTAGTGCTGTCCGGCAGGAATCGCCGGTCCGCCCGCCGGCGCCGGCGGCGCCTGCGGCGGCTTGTTGCCGAGCGTCTCGTCCCAGCCTGCCGGTGGCTTGGGCTCGCGCCCCGCCATGATGTCCTTGAGCTGCTCCTCGTCGATGGTCTCGTACTTCATGAGCGCTTCGGCCATCACGTGCAGCTTGTCGAGTGCGCTGGTGAGAATCTGCCGGGCACGCTGGAAGTTGTGCTCGATGACGCGGCGGATCTCCTCGTCGATGGCGTGCGCGGTGACGTCCGAGACCTGCTTGTGCTGGGTCACGCTGCGTCCCAGGAAGACCTCACCGGTCTCCTCGGAATAGGTGAGCGGTCCGAGCTTGTCCGACAGGCCCCACTTCGTGACCATGTTGCGCGCCAGCTCGGTGGCGCGCTCGATGTCGTTCGAGGCGCCCGTGGTGACCGACTCGGGGCCGAAGATCAGCTCCTCGGCGATGCGCCCGCCGAACAGCGTGGTGATGGCGCTCTCGAGGCGACGCTTGGAGAAGCTGTAGCGGTCCTGCTCGGGCAGGAATTGCGTGACGCCCAGCGCCCGGCCGCGCGGGATGATCGTGACCTTGTACACCGGGTCGTGCTCGGGCACGGTCATACCGACGATCGCATGTCCCGCCTCGTGGTAGGCCGTCATGCGCTTCTCGGCTTCGCTCATGACCATGGAGCGCCGCTCGGTGCCCATCAGGATCTTGTCCTTGGCGCGCTCGAACTCCTCCATGCCGACGATTCTCTTGTTAGCGCGCGCCGCGAACAGCGCCGCCTCGTTGACCA